>Ga0224525_1000027_pt1 | contig 118992 bp, 78 predicted proteins | sample CFST100metaG_FD_179874 | JGI IMG/M metagenome (GOLD analysis project Ga0224525, IMG submission 179874) | Peat soil microbial communities from Stordalen Mire, Sweden - C.F.S.T100 | ecosystem: Environmental > Terrestrial > Soil > Wetlands > Peat | place: Sweden: Norrbotten County, Stordalen Mire...
CACAGAGTGCAGCTAGTTTTAGGGAGCACCAAGAGCACAGGGAATAATATCTACAAAAACAGAAATGATCTCCCCCTCTTTACTTGAAGAGAGGGGGGCGGGGGGTGAGTAAATAAACTTATCTCTCATCACTTGCCATCTTATCACTTGTCATCTTATCGCTTGTCAACTTGTCAACTTCCAGGAAGCAATTAAAGTGTAATTGAATTTTCTTTCCTATTTTTACAAAAAACAAATTTTGAATATTCTCTATATTTCATATGATGGCATGACCGATCCTCTGGGGCAATCGCAGGTGATTCCTTACCTGAAGGGCCTTACAGCAAAGGGACATACATTCCATCTTATAAGTTGTGAAAAATATTCCAGGAATTCGGATGCATATAAAAATATTCAGGAACTACTTGACAAATACAAAATAACCTGGCATCCGATCAGCTATACTTCAAAACCTCCGGTGGTTTCAACCATTGCTGATATTATTAGAATCAGCAGGCTTTCCGGGAAAATTATCAGAAAAAATAAAATTGAGATAATTCATTGCAGGGGTTATATTTCAGCAATGGTAGGATTAGCAATGAAAAGAAAATTTGGTGTGAAATTTCTTTTTGATATGCGGGGCTTTTTTGCTGATGAACGGGTTGAGGGTGGATTATGGAATTTAAAAAATCCTTTATATAAAAGGGTTTATAAGTATTTTAAGGAAAAAGAAAAGGAATTTTTTTCGCATGCGGATTATTCAGTTTCACTTACGGAAAAGGCGAAATTAATTATCCAGTCATGGGATTTGCCTGGTCAGCCGGTGCCTGTAGATGTGATTCCTTGCTGTGCTGACCTGGAGCATTTCAAACGAGAAAATGTTGATGAAAGCATACTGAAAAAATGGAAACAGAAATTAGAAATTCAGGATCATGATTTTGTGTTATCCTATCTCGGATCAGTAGGGACATGGTACATGCTTGGTGAAATGCTTGATTTTTTTAAAGTGCTGATGTCAAAAAAAGCAAATGCAAAATTTCTTTTTATCACACCTGATGATCCTCGTGAAATTTTAATAAAAGCTGCTTCAAGAAATATTCCGAAAGAGAAAATTGTTATTCAAAAGGCAACACGAAATGAAGTACCTGCAATGCTTTGTATTGCTAAGGTTTCGATTTTTTTTATCAAGCCTGTTTATTCAAAGAAAGCATCATCTGCGACAAAGATGGGTGAGATCATGGGCATGGGAATCCCATTGATATGCAATTCGAATGTGGGTGATGTTGATGCAATAATGGATGATGCAAAATCAGGCATAGTGCTGGATGCTTTCAATAATACTGAGTATTTAGAAGCAGTGGAAAATATTGATGAAGTACTAAAAATTCCACCAGAGATCATCAGGATGTATGCAAAAAAATATTATTCTCTTGATGATGGAGTTGAAAAATATAATTCAATTTATAAGAAGTTATCTTTGCAGTAAAAAAATGTGAGTAGTCGCACTTCGATGAACTCAGTGTGACAGGAAAAAGAGAATTGTCAGTCTGAGTCCAAGCACTGAGTATAGCGAAGTGTGATCGAAGACTGACCAAGAAAAATAACAAGTCGCATTTCGATAAACTCAATGTGACAATAAAAGGGACTGTCAGTCTGAGTCAAAGTACTGAGTATAGCGAAGTGTGATCGAAGACTGACCGGGATAATTATAAAATGAAAAACTATTATGTTTATATATTGAAATGTTCAGATGGAACTTATTATACTGGGGTCACAAATAATATTAATCGGCGACTTTCTGAACATAATTCAGGTGCAATCCCGGGTTCATACACACATTCGAGGAGACCATTGGAACTAATGTTTCATGAAGAGTTTAATGATATAAATAATGCAATTTTATTAGAAAAAAGAATAAAAGGTTGGTCAAGAAAGAAAAAAGAAGCATTAATTGAAGAAAATTTTGATGAACTGAAAAGGTTATCAAATCTTAAAAATTGCAGAAAAGTAAAATAAACAAGTCGCACTTCGATGAACTCAGTGTGACAGTAAAAGTTTGTCAGTCAGAGTTGATCGAAGACTGACTAGGAATAATAACAAGTCGCACTTCGATGAACTCAGTGTGACAAATTAAAAATTAATTGAACCATTAAACCACAAAATGACTTCAGGCAAAATAGTGATTGTTGATTACGGAATGGGTAACCTGCATTCTGTGCATTATAAGCTTGGTAAGCTTTGTCCTGAGGTAATCATCAGTTCATCGAAAGAAGATATTCTTGCTGCTTCAAAAATAATTTTACCGGGTGTTGGGCATTTTGCAGCCGGGATGAAAAATATAATTGATCGTGATTTGAAATCAGCACTGGATTATAAAGCTCTTGAAGAAAAAGTTCCCATCCTTGGCATTTGCCTGGGAATGCAACTGCTTACAAAGCACAGCGAAGAAGGTGATGTTGATGGTTTGGGATGGATTGATGCGAAAACAAAACTTTTTGATAAACAAAAACTTAACGGATTGAAAATTCCGCACATGGGCTGGAATACACTTCTGCGGAATGGAGAGGATCCAATAATGACAGGTGTTGCTGAAGAGGATATGTTTTATTTTGTACATTCTTTTTTTGTAGAATGTGAACAAAAAGAAAATGTTCTTTGCTCCACAGAATACGGAATCGAATTCCATTCTGGTATTTCAAAAGGAAATATTTTTGGATTTCAGTTTCATCCTGAAAAAAGCCATGATAGTGGGATTAAATTATTAAAAAACTTTGTGAATCTCCTTTGAGATAATTTAATTCAGAATTCATTGAGGATAGATTAAATTTATTTGTCAACCTGAGTTTAGTAAAATGGATTTTTTATTGCATCATATGGCCTTCAGGAAATTTAGTTGTAAAACGAGGTTTGATTTTGTGCAGTGGGGTTGGCGCTAAGAAAAAGCTGTTTGAGCTGTTTGTTTCGCATGTGACCTATAGTTTTAACACAGAGTTCGCAAAGCTCAATGATTTATGCTGAGAAAAAGGGCGAAATAAACTGCGAGTTTTTTTTCGGGGAAAAAATCAAACCGTAGTTTTGCAGAAATTACCTGACAGCCTTGACTTTTCTTTTGTTACTTTTCTTTGTGTCAAGACAAAGAAAAGTAAGAATTAAAAACATAATATTTGAATTTAATCGTTTACAAATGTTCAGACCCAGAGTCATACCTTGCCTATTACTAAGAAATAACGGATTGGTAAAATCTGTGAAGTTTCGCGATTATACCTATATCGGGGATCCGCTGAATGCTGTAAAAATATTTAATGAGAAAAAAGCTGATGAGCTCGTTTTCCTGGATATTACTGCCTCCAAAGAGAAAAGAATGATTGATGTGGACCTTGTCCGCAAAATCGGCGAGGAGTGCAATATGCCATTTGCAGTGGGGGGAGGAATACGCTCGGTCGATCAGGTAAGATCACTGCTCAGGGCTGGTGCTGAAAAAGTATGCATTAACAGTTATGCATTCGAAGATCCTGATTTTATTAAGAATGCCTCGGATGAATTCGGCAGCTCAACAATTGTTGTTTCAATTGATGTGAAGAAAAAAATATTTGGAAAGCAGCAGGTGTTTATTTATTCGGGAACAAAATCAACCGGACTTGATCCCGTTGAATATGCATGCAAAGTAGCGGAGCTTGGTGCGGGTGAAATAATTATCAATTCCGTTGATCATGACGGAATTATGCAGGGATACGATATTGAACTTATTAAAAATATTTCTGAAGCTGTCGGAATTCCGGTGGTTGCCCTCGGCGGTGCTGGCTCTCTGAACGATCTTAAATTAGCAGTCACTGAAGGAAATGCTTCAGCTGTTGCTGCTGGCAGTCTTTTTGTTTTCCATGGTCCCCGCAGAGCCGTGCTGATAAATTTTCCTACACAGAAAGAGTTGCTGGAACTTTTTAAATAAGTTTGTTGTTCGTAGTTCTTTGTTTGTAGTTGCAATCAAATTTCATCTATTTGTTGATTTTCAATATTGCCCCGACCCTGAAGGGAGTATTGAAAATCAATTTACACCCTTTAGTCCCGATAGCTATCGGGATGGGGCAATAAATTGATTTTCTTACGAATCGTAATAGAATACAAATTAAAAAATTGAATTCAAAACAGATTCTTATAAATTTTTAATTAAAACCGTCATTTGCTCTCCCGATAGCTATTGGGACTGAAGGGAGTGACGGTTTTGTTATTTTGTATTATGGTATATAAAAAGAGAACGAAAGAAAGAACAATGTTTTATGGAGCAAAAGCTGAAACATTCAATTTCGCTGCACAACTTCGTGAAAACATGACAGAAGCTGAACTAATACTTTGGGACAGATTAAGGCAAAATAAATTTCACGGATTCAGATTTAAGTCGCAGCACCCAATAAAAACATTTATTGCTGACTTCTATTGCCATAAAGCAAAACTAGTAATAGAAATTGATGGAGGTGTCCACAATATTATGGAAAATAAAGAATATGATTTGAACAGAAGTTACGAATTTGAACATTTAGGATTGAAAGTTATTCGATTCTCAAATACTGAGGTTTTGAATAATATTGAAAATGTAATGTGTCAAATTTCAAATCATCTTCCCCTTTAATATTTTTGATTTTCAACCACCCTTCAGGGATGGGGCTAAGTTGAAAATCATCAATATTATCAAAACAGATTATTAGATCCCTAGACCAATGGACCTCATCAGCCGCTACAAACTACAAACTACAAACTTTTTCAGGTCTTCGTTTCGTAAAACCTTGTGATAATAGCAGTAATTTCGGTTATTTCCTGAGGTTTCAGATTATAAAACATAGGGAGTCTTAGCAATCTTTCACTTTCTATTGTCGTCCACTTGTCAGTTCCTTCAAATCTCCCGAAAGCTTTGCCCGCCTGAGATGTATGCAATGGTGAATAATGAAAAGCAGGGTGAATTGTTTTGTTGTTGAGGTACTTTATAAGGTTCTCCCTTTCTGTTGCGTTTTTCGTTTTTATAAAAAATAAATGTCCGTTTTGTTCACAATCAGAAGGAATGCTCATAAGTTCAGTTTTGCCTGAATCAGCAATTGGTTTAAGAAGTTCATGATAACGATTCCATAAACGAATTCTTTTCGCATTTACTTTATCTGCATGCTGTAACTGTGCACAAAGAAATGCTGCATTTATTTCTGACAGAAGGTATGATGATCCCAAATCAACCCATGTGTATTTGTCAACATTTCCTTTAAAGAAATTTTTTCTGTCGGTGCCTTTTTCCCTGATAATTTCTGCTCTTTCAATGTATGCAGGGTTATTAATTAACAATGCACCGCCTTCACCGCAATGAATGTTTTTTGATTCATGAAAACTAAAACAACCGAAGTCGCCAATGGTTCCAAGGTATTTTCCATTGCGCTTTGCTTTGTAGGCATGCGCCGCATCTTCAATAAGCAATATGTTTTTTCTCTTCGCGATTTCTGAAAGTTTTTCCATATCGCAGCCAATGCTTCCGTAATGTACAGCAAGAATGGCCCTGGTTTTTTTAGTCACAGCATTTTCTGCAAGTTGCACATCCATGTTCATTGTAACAGGATCCACGTCAACAAAAACAATTTTTGCACCTCTCAGAACAAAGGCATTTGCCGATGAAGGAAATGTAAACGATGGCATTATCACTTCATCACCGGGGTTGATATTGCTTAGGATTGCAGCCATTTCCAATGCAGCTGTGCCTGAAGGTGTCAGCAATGCATTTTTGCAATGAAGATCGTTTGCAATGATTTCAAGGCATTTTTTATTGAATGGACCATCGCCCGAGAATTTACGTGACGCTTTAACCTGCCTTATCAATGAAAGCTCATTGCCTGTAACATGAGGAATATTGAATGGGATACCCGGCATCTTTTTTTATATGGTTGTAACAAACTTACGAAATTTTTTAGAATTGTGCAAATCCCTGTTGAAATGAGGCCTCTGATTCTGATGGTAATAAAAGAAAAAATAATGTTTAAAACTATGAGGAATTAATCTCTTCAAATAAATATCTTTTTTGTTAATTTGCTACATAAATAATTGCGATGATGAATGTGCTTTTAACAGGCTCAGGAGGAAGGGAACATGCTATTGCATGGAAACTTTCACAAAGTAAAAAACTTGACAAACTCTGGATTGCACCGGGGAATGCAGGGACTGCTTTGTGCGGTGAAAATGTGAATATCTCAGTAAATGATTTTGAAAGCATAAGGAATTTTGTAATTAAGAATAGTGTGCATCTGGTAATTGTTGGTCCGGAAGACCCGCTGGTGAATGGTATTCAGGATTATTTTTGCAATGAACCTGCTCTTAAAAATGTAAAGCTTGTGGGTCCTGGTAAAGCGGGTGCAATGCTCGAAGGGAGCAAGGATTTTGCAAAGGAATTTATGAATCGTTATGGCATTCCCACAGCACAGCATAAGACTTTTTATTCCGGGAATTTTCAGGAAGCAATTGAATATATTCGAACCCTTGAACCTCCTTATGTTTTAAAAGCTGACGGACTAGCTGCCGGGAAAGGTGTAATAATTTCAAACGACCTTGCACAAGCGGAAAAGGAACTTAAGGATATGCTGAAGAATTTAAAATTCGGCAGTGCCAGCAGCAAGGTTGTAATTGAACAGTTCCTGGAGGGAATTGAACTTTCTGTTTTTGTTGCAACTGATGGGAAATCGTATAAAATTCTGCCTGAAGCAAAAGATTACAAACGAATAGGAGAGCGCGACACTGGGCCGAATACTGGTGGTATGGGTGCTGTATCTCCTGTGCCTTTTGCTGATAAAGAATTTTTAGAGAAAGTCGAGAAGCGTGTTATAATACCCACCATACAAGGCTTTCAAAAAGAAAAAATAGTATACAAAGGATTTGTTTTTATTGGCCTGATGAATGTAAATGGTGAGCCATACGTGATAGAGTACAATGTGCGCATGGGCGACCCCGAAACAGAAGTTGTGTTTCCCCGCATAAGTTCTGATGTGCTTGACATGATGATTGCAATTGCTGATGAAAAACTTGATGTGTATAATCTGGAAATTGATCATCGTGCAGCAGCTACTGTAATGCTGGTTTCAAGAGGCTATCCGGGGGATTATGAGAAAGGTAAAGTGATTACAGGTTTAGAATCGACTGAAAATGCTTTTGCTTTTCACGCAGGAACAACGAGGGATTTAGACGGGAATGTTATTTCAAATGGAGGAAGAGTAATTGCAGTTACCGCAATGAATTCTGAATTAAAAAATGCTGTGGAAACTGCGATTGCCAGTGCTGACAAAATTAATTTTGAAGGAAAATATTTTCGCAGGGATATTGGCCGGGATGTTTTTTCTTATTTATAAATTTCAATGCTTACAAAATTTTTCAGTTCCAACAGTATCTTTTCGCTGGTAATATTAATATTGCTGGCCATCGTATTATGGGCAAAAGCATTTGTAAGCATTGCACCCATGTTGCCTGAAATACCTGCTTCGCCTGTGTATCATTTTATCTATGTTCATCTTTCGGGATTCTCTGTTATCTGCGGATTTGTTTCACTCGGTTTAATAATTCTTGAAGCACTGCTGATCAATTATATTCTTGCCGAAAACGACCTGATTCCAAGAAACTCCTATCTCGCCGCATTCGTATTTATAATCGTAACAGGCGTTTTCAGTGATCTTATAATTTTGAATCCAATTTTAATTGCAAACTTTTTCCTGATTGCTGCGGTGATGCTTTTTCTGAAACTATACGAAGAGCATGAGTCGTATGCCACGGTATTTAACATTGGAACACTTTTATCCCTTGCCTCAATGGTTTACCTGCCTTCCTTTGCCTTAATACTTTTGATATGGGCAGGCTTTATAATATACCGGCTTTTTTCGTGGCGCGAATGGTTTATCAGCATAATAGGTTTTGCACTGCCCTATTTATTTCTGGGTTCTTACTATTTCTGGAACAATTGTCTGGCATTGAAAATTGCATCTTATAAAACCGCATTGGGCCTCATTAATTTGTTTGATTATTCGCCAACCCTGTACACTAAGATTGTAATGGGAGTGCTTGCTTTTGTAATTTTTATTTCCTCCAGCGGAATTCTGCGATTGATAAATGAAAAGGCAATCAGGATACGAAAATTTCTCTCATTTTTTATCTGGTTCCTTTTACTGTGCATTGTGTGTTTAAACCTGAGCGTACACTTTGGTGTGCTTGGATTTGTTCTGCTCTTTACACCGGCTTCATTTTTAATTACACTATATGTAAATTTCAGCAAAAGGCCGGTATGGGCCGAAGGAGTGCTTATAATTTTAGCATTATTACTTATTACAGGAAGACTTGGTGTGTGGAATATTTTCAGTTAAAAATAATTTAATATTTTTACAAGTGTAAAACTCTCTACTATGAAATTTGGTGTTGTAATATTTCCGGGTTCGAATTGCGATCATGATATAATTTATGTGTTAAAGGATATCATGAATCAGGAAGTGGTTAAGCTGTGGCATAAAGATACTGATCTGCAGAAATGTGATTTTATAGTGTTGCCCGGTGGTTTCTCATACGGAGATTATCTGCGTTCCGGTGCTATTGCACGATTTTCACCTATCATGGAAAGCGTTATTGCATATGCAAAAGCAGGAGGTTACCTGATGGGTATATGCAACGGGTTCCAGATTTTATGTGAAGCGGGATTGTTGCCAGGAGCCTTGCTGCACAACGATAATCAAAAATTTATTTGTAAAAATATCCACATGATTGCGCAAAGCAATTCCAGTTTGGTAACAGCTAAAATCGACTGTAAAAAACCACTAAAAATCCCTATTGCACATGGTGAAGGACGCTATTATGCTGAGGAATCTGTAATTGATAAAATGAATAAAAAGGATCAGATACTTTTCCGTTATTGTGATGCAAAGGGCATTATCTCAATGGAAGCAAATCCAAATGGTTCTATTCAGAATATTGCCGGTATTACGAATGAAAATAAAAATATCTTCGGAATGATGCCTCATCCTGAAAGGGCTGCAGATAATGAATTGAACAATACAGATGGTCGTCTCGTGTTCGAGTCCATTCTCGCCGGTATTGGGGTTACTGTTAATTAATGTAATTTAACAGGAATCGATAGAAATAAAATTAAAATTCAATACCTTAGATAAAAATGTTTTGTGCTATTTTTGTGTTTTAGTGCTTTTGTGGCTATTTTTTTCTTGCCACGAAAACACAAAGGCACGAAAGCCCACTAAAATATAGTAACTTCAATAATCAGAAATAGATTAAATCGAACTAACGCTATTTTAAATACATATGCCCAGGGTCCTTTTTGTTGCAGCGCACCGTCCCGACAGGTCTCCCAGTCAGCGGTTCCGCTTTGAACAATACCTGAATTTTCTGAGACAAAATGGCTTTGAATGTGATTTTTCATGGTTGGTGTCTTCCGAAGATGATTCATTTCTTTATAAGCATGGCAACTATTTCCGCAAATTTTCTTTTTTGAATAGATCCTATCAGATCAGAAAAAAGGATGTGAAAATTGCAAGCAGTTATGATATTATTTTTGTGCAGCGTGAAGCACTAATGTTCCGTTCCACCAGGTTTGAGAAGGCATTCAGCCGGAAATCGAAATTGATTTTTGATTTTGATGATGCTATCTGGCTCATGGATGTATCCGACGGAAACCGCAATTGGCGCTGGTTAAAAGACCCCTCAAAGACAAGTCACATCATTGAAATGTCGCATATGATTTTTGCAGGGAACCGTTATCTTGCTGAATATGCCAGGCAATTCAATGACAATGTGAAAATTATTCCCACAACAATAGACACTGATTATCACAAGAAAAAAAAAGCGGTTACTGATAAAAATAAAATATGTATTGGGTGGGCGGGAAGTACCACTACTATAAAGCATTTCAGGATGGCTGAGAATTTTTTAGGAAAGCTGAAAGAAAAATATGGTGATAAAATTTATTTGAAGCTTATAGGTGATGCAACATATGAAAACCCTCAACTGGGACTTACAGGAACTGCATGGAACCTTGCAACGGAAATAGAAGATCTCTCGGAATTTGATATTGGAATAATGCCCTTGCCTGATGACGAATGGGCTAAAGGAAAATGCGGGTTTAAGGGTTTGCAATATATGGCGATGGAAATTCCTGCAGTGATGTCGCCGGTTGGAGTAAATACAGAGATTGTTGAAGACGGTGTGAATGGTTTCCTTGCTACCACTGATGATGAATGGATCGAAAAAATTTCCCTGCTGATTGATTCTGATGAATTACGCAAAAAGTTTGGTGCTGAAGGCAGGAAAACGGTTATTGATCAATACTCCGTAGAATCGCAGAAAGAAAGATATCTTGAGTTTTTTAATGAAGTAGTAAGTAGTAAGTTACAAGTCATAAGTAGTAAGTAGTAAGTCATAAGAACGGAAAACCACGAACCACAGACAAATTCAATTTCTATGCTCCATCCATACTACACCACTGATCTTATAGAAGCCGGTTGCGATGAGGCCGGCAGAGGATGCCTTGCAGGTCCGGTATTTGCCGCTGCTGTTATATTGCCACGTGATTTTGATGATGTAATGCTGAATGATTCAAAAAAACTTTCACCTGACAAAAGAGAAAGACTTCGTAAAATTATTCAGAAAAAAGCGGTTGCATATGCCGTTGCATCTGTCAGTAATAAAGAAATTGACAGGGATAATATTCTGAATGCTTCAATCAACGCAATGCATAAGGCAATACGAAAACTCAAGGTGCAACCGCAATTGCTGCTTATTGACGGGAACAGGTTCCGCAAATTCGAATCTATCCCTCATAAAACCATTGTTGGTGGTGATGGCTTGTATATGTCAATTGCTGCTGCTTCTATTCTCGCAAAGACATATCGTGATGATTACATGGAGCGGCTTGGCAGGGAATGCCCTGCTTACCATTGGGAAAAAAATAAAGGATATCCAACCGAAGCTCATTACAAAGCTATTGAAGCGAATGGTATTTCAAAACACCATCGCAAAACGTTCAATCTTAATCCTCAGATAAAACTTGATTTTTAAAAGAAAAGTTATTCGTTTTTAGGCTCAACAAATTTTCCGCTAATATCGAATTGTAGTTCAGTAACGGGTTTTAAGCCTTCTTTCCTGATTTTTACATAATAGAATGTACCATCGTCGGTAGTACTCAGAACAGCTTCTTTAATTACATAACCCTGGTACTCTTTCTTGATGTAAGTAATAATCGGTGAAGGCAGTTCTTTCGTGCTTATTTTTTCAACGGAATTGGTGATTTCATCGGCATTATCTGAAGTAGTTGTTGATGTGCCTTCAGTTTCACTTTTAGTGGTACCGGCTGCAGTGGTGGTGTTTGCAGTAGTACTTGCAGTTTTAACTGCATTGTCAGCTTTTTCGGTATCGTTAGTAATGGCTTTTTCTTCTGAGGCAACTTTCTTAATCAGTTTTCCTGTAAGCGTGTAATACAATTCAATTGAAGGCTGGCCAATACCTTCCTTTTTAATCAAGATGTAATAATATGAAGTAGTCCCTGGTTCTTCAACCATTTCAGAAGTCTTCACTTTGTATTCAGAATAATTCTGTTTTAAGTCAGTAACCACCGGGCCTGGTAATTCTTTTCCGTCAATAGGGTATTTTGTAAAATGCCATGTGCCGTCAAGTGTAAACTCTGCTTTACCTTTCATTTCTTCCGATGTAAATGATGCGGTGTATAAGGTGCTGTCGGTTTTCCACGATTCAAGCGCAGCATCCGGATATTTTGTTTTGAATGCATTGAACACGGCCGGTGGAACACTTACAGCCACCTTGCCTGTACCTGTTGACTTGTAAAAAGATTCCGGAACGGATTGTTTTATGAAATTTCCTTTTAAGTCAAAATATAAAATAGCTTCATCGGTGATTCCATCTTTTTTCAGTACAATATAATAATGCTCGCTTTCAGACGGAGTGTCGCGCATGGATGATTCTTTTATCTTGGCATCCCTGAAATTGGATGTAACATAAGTCACTACAGAACCCGGCAATTCCTTGTATCCGATATCATATTTTGTGTCTACCCATTTTCCATCGTTTGCAAAACTAGCTTTTACATTCTGGTCATCTGATTTGAAGGAAGCGGTGAAAATATCATTGTTTTTGTTCCAGGAAACTTTTCCCTGAGGCGTGAATTTATCTTTGAAGTTGCTTACTATATTTGGTGGTAGTTCACTCTCTTTGTAATCCTGTGAAAAAACTGAAAGGGAAATAAACAGCAAGAAAACTGGCAGTAAATAAAGTTTCATATCTGTTATGATTTTGAGTTGCAAAAATACGAATTATATGAATATGAAGGCGGTAAAATCATATTTTTTATCGGTGCAGCCTGCAAAATCAAAGATATCGATATGGAGTAAATTTAAAAAATCAGCGCCTGATGGTTTGTTTTCTGTCAGGGCCAACAGAAATAAAAGTAACCGGGACTTTTACCGTGTCTTCAATAAACGCGATGTATTCCTTCAATTCAACAGGTAATTCATCATAAGAGGTAATCGTGTCAAGCAGTTCGTTCCATCCTTTCATTTCCTTATACACAGGTTCAAGTTCTCCCGGATTAATTTCATAAGGAATATATTCAATTTTTTTCCCTTTGTAAAGATAGTGTGTGCAAATTTTCATGGTAGGAAAACTGCTCAGTACATCGGCCTTCATCATGAGCAGCTGGCTAACACCATTCAGCATGATTGAATATTTCAGTGCGGGCAAGTCCATCCATCCGCAACGCCTTGGACGGCCGGTGGTAGAGCCGTATTCATTTCCTTTTTTCCTGAGAAATTCTCCGGTGTCATCAAAAAGTTCAGTTGGGAATGGACCGCTGCCAACCCTTGTACAGTATGCTTTGAATATCCCATACACTTCACCGATTATTTTTGGTGAAATTCCAAGTCCGGTGCAAACGCCTGCACAAACAGTGTTTGATGAGGTCACAAAAGGATAAGTCCCGAAATCAATATCAAGAAGCGAACCCTGGGCTCCTTCAGCAAGAACGGATTTATTTTCAAGCAAACTTTGGTTCAGGAATATTTCGCTGTCAATAAAAGGAATGGTTTTAATTATTTCAATTGCTTCGAACCATTTGGTTTCATAGGATTCAAACGAATCTCCATCAATTTTGTATTCGCTGAAATCGAAATGGAGATTTCCGACAAGCTCCAGATGTTTTTGTTTTAATAAATTGTATATGTCCCTGAAACCGGTCTTTTCGATATCGCCGATTCGGATGCCGTTTCTCGCAGTTTTATCTGTGTAAGCTGGTCCTATTCCCTTTAGTGTGGAACCGATTTTTAAAACGCCTTTCGATGCTTCATTCGCTGCATCAAGCAACCTGTGCGACGGAAGGATTAGATGCGCCTTGCGCGAAATTAATAGATTCCTGGTAACATCAACATTTCTGCCGGCAAGTTTGATAATTTCTTTATTAAAAATTACAGGATCTATAACAACACCATTGCCGATTACATTTTTTTTATCGGCATGAAAAATTCCTGAAGGGATGGTGTGCAGCACATGTTTTATTCCGTCAAATTCAAGTGTGTGCCCGGCATTAGGGCCACCCTGGAAACGTGCAATGATATTATATTGCGGAGTGAGCACATCCACAATTTTCCCTTTACCTTCGTCGCCCCACTGAAGGCCTATCAATACATCAACATTCATAAAGGATCGGGTATAAATTAATTTTTGGAATCACTATGTTTTTTGCACCTGCCATAGAAAATAAGTGAGTGATGTGTTACATCGAAATCGAGCATGCTGCTAACAGATGATTCTATCTGCTGTACGCGAGGGTCGCAGAATTCCATAAGTTTTCCGCATTCGATGCAAATTGCATGATCGTGCTGTTTGAATTTATAAGCTCTTTCAAATTGTGCAACGTTTCGGCCAAACTGATGTTTAACAACAAGTCCGCAGGCAAGAAGCAATTCAATAGTATTGTATAAGGTTGCACGGCTTACCCTGTACTTGTTATTCTTCATGCGGATATACAAAGACTCAATATCAAAATGACCTTCTTCAAGATATATTTCTTTTAGAATGGTGAACCTTTCCGGAGTCTTTCGGTGCCCGTTGGATTCGAGGTAAGTAATAAAAATTTGTTTTACAGTATCTAAAGTTTCCTGATCAATCATAGAAAATTATTTATTGCATAAAATTACAAAAAAAAGGAAATGAAAAGAGATTATTTAAAAAATTTCTAAATAAAAACGAAAGAGAATAAGGTATAGGATTTGGAAGAAGTGAACAAGATTACAAGGGATAAGATGACAAGAGATAAGTTAACAAGTCACAAGTGCTAAGTCATAAGTAAAGAATTGGGAAATTGCAATCAACAATAAAATTGAAGACTGAAGACTGCTGACTGGAGACAGCTGACGGCTTACTTTTCAACCATATCAATTCTTAAGAAGTAGTCTCTAAGTTTTATCAATTCTGAATACCTGCTGAACTCCCTCTACCTTTTTCAGATTTTTTATGAGTTCATGCATATGTTTGGTGTCATGAACGTATAGCATGACAAGGCCCACAAATGTACCGGCATCACTGTCTACGCTTATTGACCGCATATTCACATCGAGATCGTTTGAAATAACTTTAGTGATATTATTAACGATCCCGATTTTGTCGATACCAATAATTTTAATACCTGCAAGAAATGCGATTGATTCATTGTGGGTCCATTTGGCCTTTACTGTGCGGTAAGCATATTTCGACAGCATGTTCATTGCATTGGGGCAATTACTCCGATGAATTTTAATGCCTTCATTAATTGTTACAAATCCGAATACATCATCTCCCGGAATTGGATTACAGCATGGCGATAAAGTATACTGCAGCTTATCCATATTATCACCAATTAGCAAGGTATCAGGCTTGCTTTTTAGCTGAGAAGCGATATCCGGAGTATGTGGTTTTCCTTCTCCCTCTTTTTCTTTTCCTGTTCCGGTAAGGCGCGAAAATGGTGATGTAAGATATTTCAACCACTTGGCTCTGTCCTTTTCCTGTATGAACGCTTTAATTTCGCGGAGCCCAATTTTGCCGGACTCAACCTGGCAATATAGTTCTTGTGAATTCGGAATTTTGTAAAAATTGAGAAGCTTTGAAATATTTAAATTATTGAATTCAAGCTTCAGCTGCTTGAATTTACGCATCAGTATTTCTTTTCCTTCTTCAGCCAGTTTTCGTTTGTCCTCTTTAAGCGCAGCTTTAATTCTTGTTTTCGCTTTGGCAGTAGTAACATATGAAAGCCAGTCTTCTTTTGGTTTTTGTTTGCTGGAAGTAATTATTTCAACCTGGTCGCCACTCTTCAGTTTGTGGTTAAGGGGAACAAGCCGGTGGTTTACTTTTGCTCCGATACAATTATCACCAATTTTTGAATGGATATTGTAAGCAAAGTCAAGCGATGTAGAGCCAATCGGCAGGGTTTTAAGTTCACCTTTGGGTGTGAAAATAAAAATTTCGTCTGCAAAAAGATTCAGTTTGAAATCGTCAAGAAAGTCAAGGGCATTGCCCTCAGGGCTTTTCAGCAGTTCGCGGATTTTCTTGAGCCAGTCGTCAAGCCCGCTTTCATTGCTGTTCTCATCTTTATATTTCCAGTGTGCTGCATATCCTTTTTCAGCAATTTCATCCATCCGTTTACTTCGTATCTGCACTTCAACCCATCTTCCTGAAGAACTCATTACTGTGGTGTGTAGAGATTCATATCCGTTGGCTTTGGGGTTTGATATCCAGTCGCGCAACCTGTCGGGATTTGGCCTGTAGAAATCGGTAACAATGGAATAAATTTTCCAGCATTCTGCTTTTTCCTGCTCGCTGGGAGGATCAACCACAATGCGTATTGCAAATAGATCAAAAACTTCTTCAAAAGGAATTTCTTTCTTCTTCATTTTTTCCCATATCGAATTCACCGATTTTGTGCGATAAGTGATGGTGAAATCGATTTTCTGTTTTATCATTTCCTTCTTGATAGGATTGATAAAACTGGTTATGAAGCGAGTTCTGGCCTTTTCAGTTTCTTTAATCTTGATTGAAATATTTTCATAGATTTCAGGCTCGGTGTATTTTAATGCAAGATCTTCCAGTTCACTCTTTATGGCATAAAGACCAAGCCTGTGTGCAAGTGGTGCGAAGAGATATAATGTTTCGTACGAAATTTTTAATTGCTTCTGATGTGGCATTGCATCAAGTGTCCGCATATTATGCAGTCTGTCTGCAAGCTTAATCAGGATCACCCTGACATCATCCGACAGGGTAAGCAGCATTTTCCTGAAATTCTCCGCCTGCATGGATGGAGAATTGTGATCGAAGATTTCAGAGATTTTAGTGAGTCCGTCAATAATTTTAGCAACCTTTTCACCGAAGAGGCCGCGGATGTCGGAAAGCGTATATTCAGTGTCTTCAACAACATCGTGTAGTAAAGCACATACCACCGAAGTTGTACCCAGTCCAATTTCAGATGCTGAAATTAATCCAACAGCAATAGGATGATAAATATAAGGCTCACCCGATTTCCTGCGCATGTCCTTATGTGCTTCAACAGCCAGGTTGAACGCTTTCCGGATTTGTTTTTTATCTTCTAAATTGGTGTTGGGTTTGCAAGCTTTAAGAAGATTCCTGTAGCGCTTAATAATTTCCTGACGTTCTTTTTCTGCCTTTATTTCCTGCATGATGCCGCCTTCATATTTTTTACAAAAATAGTTTAAAAAATTTATTTAGTCAAAGAAGTCCTGCCAAACTATAAAAACCCCGCTTCAAAAATTTTTTCTGACAGGAAGTATTGCAATAGTCTAAGTTGCTGAAGTGAGGTAATAATAAATTTGTAGTTATCAAACAACCAAAAAGGCTCTTTTTGCGTCTTTATGTTACTTTTTTTATTATAAATTTGTGAATTGATCTGATAAATTTTTTTGTAATTCTTATCTCTTTCCTATGAAAAATATTTTTTTGACTTTGTTGGCTTGTCTTATAGCCGGGATATCTTTTTCTCAAACTGTTGCATTTCATGAAAATTTCGAATCGCCTTCTTTGGCTGATAGTGTTGTAACTTCAGGAAATCCTGGCTGGCATGTGGGAACCTACCTTCATAATTCCGGACTAAGGGCAGATACATCAAGGGTAGCACAAAACGATTCAACATTCCTGACTACAAATGCTTTCAGCACTACTGGAAATTATTTTGTAATCCTGCAGTTTTCGCATATCTGCAAAGTTGAGTTTTTTGATAATGCAATCATCCAGGTTTCGAACAACAACGGCGTAACATGGACACAGCTTACTGCAGCGCAGTATCTGGGAACCGGACAATTTGCTGCCAACGGAAATAAATTCGCATCCACATCCTACACTGATTGGTTGCCTGGCACTCCCATGGCTGTTCCCACCAATAGCTGGTGGAAAACTGAACAGTTTGATATTTCTTCTCTTGTGGGAAATTCTTCACAGGTTAAAGTACGATTCAAACTTTCCGATGGCAACGGAACTGGTGCCGGTGGAAACTGGGGATGGGAAGTTGATGATATTAAAGTAACCATGAATTATTCTGAACTGAACCCTCCAGTAATTACACTTTTAGCACCCAACTATTCGAACACAGTTTATACATTAGGACCATTCCCTGTAAAGGCTAAAATAACCGATGCTTCAGGCATTGATACCGCAAAAATATTTTACACGATCAATGGTGGTGCTCCGCTTGCAGTGGGAATGACAATGCTTACTACTGATACATTCCGTGGATATATTCCGGCTGTTTCAAACCTGGATACAGTTTGTTATTATGTTTTTGCACAGGATGCATCACCCAACCATAATTCAGCGCAGGCGCCTGTTTCTGGCTGCAATTCTTTTGTGGCGAGTTCAGGGATTATATTTCCTTTTATAGATAATTTTGATGGATTCAGCAACTGGACTGCCAGTACGCAATCCGCTGGTACAATATGGGAACTGGGTACCCCAAATTACGGGCAGACTAATAGTGCCCACTCTGCGCCAAATGCATGGGATGTAAACCTCAATACAACTTATGGCGCATACTCTAATACAACACTTACTTCGCCGGTGTTTAACTTCTCATCCGCTGTTAATGCTACATTGTCCTTTTGGCAAAACAGAAATGTTGAAGCATATTATGATGGAACACGACTTGAATATACCACGGATGGAACAACCTGGCAGGTTCTTGGGACAATGGGCGATCCCAACGGTGTTAACTGGTATACAAACTCATCAATTTATGCAAGCGGAATGGCCGCATGGGACGGAACCTCATCGGGTTGGATAAAATCGGAATATTTACTGTCATCATTAAACAATGTTTCCGGACCTGTTCAGTTCAGGTTCATATTCACCTCCGATTATTCTTCAGGCTATGATGGTTTTTCAATTGATGATTTCAGCATTGTGCTGCCATCGGCGCAGGATGCAGGGGTTACTTCAGTAATTACACCTGTGCTGCCTGGTTGCATTGCAGGTACTCCAAACTTAAGTGTTATCATCAAAAATTATGGAACGCAGAATATCGTTGGCCCGTTTAATGTGGCATACCAGATTGACGGAAATACTCCTGTTACTGAGCAGTATTTAGGAACCATCACTCCGGGCGGTACCGATACAATGACATTCGCGACTCCAATAACAACAACGGCTGCAGCGCATTCTATACATGTTTTCACACAACTTCCTTCGGATGGAAATTATCTGAATGATACACTTGCATCTACATTTAACCTGGTTGCACCACTAGCAGTCCCATATTTTAACCCGCTTGATGCTGCTTCAGACCTTGCTGATTTATGTATCACAACCGGAACCTATGGCTATGCCGATATTAATGCAGTGGCTGCACATACAGGAGCGTCAGGCCTTGTAATGGGTTCGTCGAGCTATAATGGTTGGACGACATATAACCCTGATACTATAACCTCTTCACCCTATTATATATGGTCTCCTACGGTAAATGACCAGCAATACGCACAGGCACGACTTATTATCAATTCTGCCGGCCAAACAAATCTGGTCCTTCGATTTGATCTTAAGCTGAATTACCTGTATGGTGATAATTATACCCATTTCAGGGTGATGATAAACGGTGTGATGGTTAGTCCGCATTTGACCACACATGGCGGTGCTACCCCGTATACAACTTACGAATATCTTCTGACACCATTTTTGCCGTCACCTACGCTTACAATTGAATTTCAGTCGAAGGCCTATTATCCCTGGAACAACACACCAAACGGTGACGGAGCATTTATTGATAATATCTGGATATTCAGACCACCGGAACAAGAGGCTAAAATGGTTAAAATCATTGAGCCTTCCACTGGTTGTGGACTTGGCAGCGAAGTTGTGAAAGTGAAGATAAAGAATGTTGGCTCTGACACAATTTCGGGGAACTTTAATGCCAGCTATAAAGTAATAGGTGGTTCCTCCATTGTTACTGAAGCAATTCCGAATGCTATTCTTCCTAATGACACATTTGATTTTTCTTTTGCCACACCTGTCAATTTAGCTGTAACAGCCGTAGATTCTACATTTGATCTGATGGCATGGGTTACCCTGGTTGGAGATACCATTCATACGAATGATACAGTTTTTAAATCTGTAGCTTCACGACATGTCCCCAGCGCACCTGTTTCGGCAGATGTAACTATTCCTTACGCTACTTCAGCCACGCTCCATGCAACATCTGCTGATTCAATATTCTGGTATACTGTACCCGCTGGAGGTAATGCAGTATCAAACAGCTCGACGTATATTACTCCATTACTTTATGATACGGTGGTTTATTATGCAGAATCGAGGCCAGTGTCGCCGGGTATCGAATTTATGGTAGGAACAGGTACTTTACAGAATTCATCATCTACTTATCCATGTCCGTACGGACAGTTTTACAATGGTGCAAGGCAGCAGTTCATGATAACCGCTTCTGATTTATCAGCTGCAGGAATGGTTGCAGGTCCAATTGAAGCAATATCATTTGATGTTGTAACTCCTGTTACAACAGGACTAATAAATTATAATATAAAACTTGGAACAACTCAGCAAAGTTCACTTACCACATGGGTAACAGCGGGAATGACTACTGTTTACTCAACACCACTTTTTACAACGGTCAGTGGTTGGAATGTTCATACTTTATCGACTCCATGGAGCTGGGATGGCGTAAGCAATCTTATTGTGGAAACATGTTTTGATAACTATCCCAACGGATATACTACCAATGCTATTGTAAATCAAACAGCCACTTCCTATGTTTCTACTCTCGACACACATTCAGATAACGGCAGTGTTTGCAATAATGCAGCTCCTCTTTCAATGATCTATCAGTATAATCAACGGCCGAATATTAAATTCAAAGCAACATCATTAGGTTGTCCGAGCACCAGAACTCCGGTTACTGTATTCGTTAATGGAATCCCGGCAATTGATGCCAGTGCCATGATTATATATAAACCTGTCACCGGCATTGATCTTTCTGCTAATGAACCGGTTCAGGTAAAAATAAAAAATTATGGAACAGCTCCTGTTTCATCATTGCCTGTAAGTTATAAAATTGACGGTAACCCAGCTGTGAACGAAGTTATACCTTCTACAATTAATGCAGGTGATACCTTGCTTTACACATTTTCTCATTCTGCCGACCTATCTGCATATGGGCCGTATTCGTTTAAGGCATATACAGCAATGCCGGGTGATACAACGCATTTGAATGACACAGCATATGTGAATGTAAAAAACCTGATGCTGGATTATTGCGTTTCAACTGCATTGTACAATTATGACTGTGATCTTGGAAATGTAACAATTAGTAATATAAATAATGGTAATCCGAACCCAGTATACAGCAATCCTGCAGCGGTTAATCTGTACACTGATTTTACCACAAGTGTTACTCCTGTATATTTATCCCTGGGAAATGATTATCCAATTTCAATAAGCCAGATTAATCAGTATTCCACCTTTTCTGATTCGTATGTAGCTGTGTATATCGACTTCAATAAAGATGGTACTTTTGATCCGGTTTCGGAAAGGGTTTTTGGCGCTCCAACATCTTCTCTTGCCACCACGGTCACAGGAACTGTTTCTGTGCCTTTCACTGCGGCAGTGGGATACACAAGAATGCGAGTGGTGCTGCAGGAATATGGTGATTCAACTACAACACTTCCATGTGGTACTTATTCGTATGGTGAAACAGAAGATTACATTGTCAGGATTGCACCGCTCATTCCGCATGATGCTGGTGTGACTGCTTTCATAAAGCCAACACTTCAGGAAGTGGAAGCTGCTTCTATACCTGTTAAAGTGATTGTGAAAAATTTTGGTACTGATACGATAACAAGTATGAATGTTGCCTACTCAATGAATGGAGGCTCGGTCGTTTCACAGGCATGGAGCGGATCGCTTCTTCCTACTTTAACTGATACCGTGACAATGGCGAATTTAACTGTTCCTGCAGGGTATAATGATATTTGTGCATATACAGTCCTTGCAGGTGACAGCAATACATTCAACGATAAAACCTGTTTGCATTTTTACGGGCAACCTTTGCAGGATGGCGGTGTTATTAGTATCAACCAGCCGGGAGGCATGGTTACATCTGGTGCCAGCACATCTGTTCAGGTTACTGTTCAGAATTTTGGCGTCAATGCAATTACCAGCATGAACCTAGCATATACTATAAATGGAGGTTCTCCGGTAGTACAGCCATGGACAGGATCGCTTGCACCAGGCACAACTACAAATGTTACACTTCCTAATTTTACTGCACCTGCCGCTTCGTTTAATATCTGTGCCTATGCGATTGTGGTTGGCGACGGCGATCATTCGAATGATACCACATGTGGATTATCTTACGGGTTGTTTAAAGATACACTGTCCTTTTACGATAATTTTGATGGCCCGCTTGTGGCATGGTTCGATCAGTCGCAAACTTTTGATACCAAGTGGGAACTTGGAACTCCTTCTTACGGGGTTACAAGCAGCGCTCATTCTGCTCCCAATGCATGGGATATTAATTTACTTTCAGGATATGGAAGTTATGCAGTGTCATACCTCTACACACAGATATTCGATTTTTCAAATGCTGTTAATGCGAAGCTGGCCTTCTGGCAAAACAGGTATACTGAAACAGGATTTGATGGTACCCGTTTAGAATATACTATAAACGGTGGGACTACGTGGACTACGCTGGGAGCAATGAACGACCCGAATGGTGTAAACTGGTATACAAGCGCAAGCATCAGTTCCTCGAGCAAACCCGCATGGGAAGGCGCTTCCAACGGTTGGCAAAAGTCAGAATATAAATGTACAATATTAAATTCACAGCCGAACGTTCAGTTCCGGTTTGTATTTACTTCGGATGGTTCAGTGACATATGACGGCTTTTCGATTGATGATTTTTCAATAAAACTTCCACAGCATATTGATGCCGGAGTAACTGCCATCTCTTCACCCGGAACGCAGACCGCAGCAGGATCTGTTGTGCATGTTAAGGTAAAACTTGAAAATTTCGGCAGCGATACCTTGACAAGCATTCCTGTTTCTTATAAGATTAACAGCTCGGCATTTATAAACGCAATGTGGTCGGGTGTTTTACATCCGGGGGATACTATTTCATACACCTTCCCACAAACATATATTTCACCAAGCGGACAATATAATTTGTGTGCTTATACAGGTTTGGTAAACGATGGTGATCATATGAACGATACCACCTGCCTGATTGTTGGAGGCATACCTGCAGTTTATGTTACGTATACAGATAATTTCGAAGGACCTAATTATTTTTCATCTGCAGATGGCAATGCTTCCTGGGAAAGGGGAGTTCCAACAGCATCGGTTATTAATACAGCACACTCTCCGGTAAATTGCTGGAAAACCAATCTTGACGGGAATTATATCAATAACTGCAACGATAATCTGTACACTCCGAAATTGAATTTTTCATTTGTACAGGACACTGCTGTATTGACTTTCTGGCATTGGTATGAAACAGAACCAGCAACAGACGGAGGAAATATTCAGTATTCAGTAAATGGAGGAACCACATGGATTACGCTGGGATATCAGAATGATCCGCTTGCAACAAATTGGTACAATTCAATGATCAATGGAAAGCCAGCATGGTCTGGATCTTCAGCCGGATGGGTAAAATCAACATACAAAATTGTAAAATCTGCCCAGTTCAATAATTTTCTTTCACTGATACAGTTCCGCTTTAATTTTTATTCGAATGCTTATACTAGCAGTTATGACGGCTGGGCTGTTGATGATTTTGCGGTGATCGCACCTCAGATTCCAATAGATGCAGGGGTTTCGGCGATTATGAATCCTGCGGGACCGACAGTGATGGCATCAAGCGTTACTGTGACTTCTAGAATTAAAAATCTCGGAACAGATCCATTGTATACAATTCCGTTGTATTATAAAGTGAATAACGGAACTGCTGTTGCAGGAACCTGGACAGGAACCTTACTCCCTGATTCAACCGTGGATTATACATTCACAACTCCTTATACATCACCTGTTCAGCAGTATAAATTATGTTCATATACTAAAGTTACGAATGATACTTACACATATAACGATACCTCATGTTTGTACATGTTCCCTGCACCCGGTCCTATTGACGCAGGCGTGTCGAGGATAATTACTCCCGGAACTGCAACACCTTCAGGAAGCCTCGTTACAGTATCAGTAAAACTGCAGAATTATGGAACCGATACCCTGACCTCAATGAACGTTTCTTATCAGATAAATCTTGGTGTATCCAATACAGAGACATGGACAGGTATATTGCTGCCTGGTGATTCAACAACATTTACATTTTCCAATGCATTTAATGCACCTATAAGCCAGTACAATCTTTGTGCTTATACTACCTGCCTGAATGACCCGAATCCATTTAATGATAAGTTCTGCAGAAATATATTGATTGGCAGCGGAATTGAGGAAAGTGAGATTGATGGCTTAATCGTGGGGCAGAATATTCCTAATCCTGCCAATGACCAGACTGAAATTTACTATGTACTTCCTTCTTCAGGCAATTTGAATTTTACGATAAGTGATATTTACGGAAGGAATATTTATCAGCAGCTGTCTTCGGGCAATGCAGGAAAACATAGCATTTACCTGGATACAAATAGCTGGGCAGATGGAGTTTATTTCTATGCAATAGAATTCAACAGACAAAGAATTGTTCGAAAATTGGTTGTAAGTCATTGATTTTAAGTAAAATGTTAAAAAATCAAGATAACTAATTAAGAATCACCTTTTAATAATCCAATTTCCCCGACAGAAATGCCGGGGATTTTTTTTTTACCCATGTTTTTTCCTTAACTTTGTGAGGAATTATCCTTACAATTAACTTGAAACCAAATCGTATATAAATATATAAATTTATTGATATGAAAAAACTATTTTTACTTTTAGCTATTGCCTGGTTATCTGTAACCGGATATGCACAGACAATTGTTTATCATGAAAACTTCGAATTACCTTCAGCAGGTGATAGCGTTGCTTCAAGTGGTAACCCTGGATGGAATGTGGGAACGTATCTGCATAATTCGGGATTACGTTCAGATTCATCACGTACTGTTGCAAATGATTCTACCTATTTGACAACAGTGGCATTCAGCACAGTCGGATATTCAAACGTAATTCTTCAGTTCTCTCATATTTGTAAGATTGAGTTTTTTGATAAAGCGAGCATTGAAGTTTCCAACAATAATGGAGCCACCTGGACACAGCTTACAACTGCACAATATCTGGGAACAGGATTCATGACAAATAATTTATTTTCATCTTCTTCGTATACGGATTGGTTACCATCTTCACCAATGACTCCACCGACGAATGCCTGGTGGAAAACTGAACAATTTGATCTTTCCTCTTTGGCAGGTAATGCATCACAGGTTAAAGTGCGCTTTAAACTGAAGGACGGGAATGGCACAGGTGCCGGAGGAAACTGGGGATGGGTGATAGATGATATCAAATTGACTACAGCTGTTTCTGAATTAGTTCCTCCGACAATAACATTAAATGCACCTTTGCTGCAGGACACTGTTTATACTACAGGGCCTTTTGCTGTATCAGCTACTATTACTGATGCATCAGGTGTTCAATGGGCAAAAATTGTTTATAAATTAAATGGAGCAACTAATTATGATACTGTTGCAATGGCAAATGCTGGTGGCAATATCTGGAACGGAAATATTCCAAGTTTTACATATAATAAAAAAATATGGTATCATGTTGTTGCTGCTGATAATTCGGTAGCACACAATATAGGAACCAACCCGTCGAGCGGGGATAAATGGTTTTATACAAAGCAGGGACCTACAGATGTAATTGTTGGGACAGGTACATCTCCTGGCACATATCCTTTTTATATGAATTGGGGTTATACCCGAAGCGCTGCATTGTATAATGCCTCTGAAATAAATCAATTTGGCTCCATCACGGCTCTTTCTTGGAATGTGTCGACAGCAACAGCAACTAACGATCCAGTTAAAATTTATATAAAACAAGTTACTTCAACTACTTTGACTTCTGATACCTGGGCTAATTTAATATCAGGGGCTACTTTGGTTTATGATGCTACTAATACTTTTACACCAACAGGATGGAAAACTATAAATTTAAGTACAATGTTTCCATATACCTCTGGGAATTTACTCGTTTTATGCGAATCTAATTATGGAGGTGGAGGAATAAGCCCTTATCCATATTTTTATTATTCAACGGCAACGAGTCAACATGAAACCTTCTATCAAGATAATACTGCTCCTACTTCCAGTGGTACTGTTGGCTCTGCACGTCCAAACATTAAAATTTCATTTGTCGTTACAAATTACCAGCAGGATGCGGGTATAAGCCAGATTAATGAACCAACGGGTGTTGTGCTGTCCGGAACTTCTCTTCCTGTTAAAGTTACAGTTAAGAATTTTGGCGTAGATACTCTGGTAAAAGCTACTGTAAAATGGAAACTTGACGGTGTTTTGCAGGCGCCATACAGTTGGACCGGTAGTTTATTACAGGCAGTATCATCTACACCTGTTACAATTGCCTCTTCATCGTTTACTACAGGAAGCCATACAATTAAAGCATGGACAGATCTTCCAAACGATAGTCTTGATGCAAATCATTTGAATGATACAACCACTGCTTCATTTTACGCATGCAACAGTTTACTAAATGGTACATATACTGTAGGTGGAGTTACGGCTGATTTTCCAACATTTGCTGATGCGTTTACATCATTAGGTAATTGCGGTATTAACGGCCCCGTTGTTTTTAAAATAAATTCTGGCACTTATACGGGACAATTGGTTATCCCTGAAATAAATGGATCATCAGTTGTTAATACTGTTACATTCATGCCGAATACAGGGGCTACAGTTTTATTAACCAGCAGTTCTACAACAAGTACAATTAAATTTAGCGGAGCAGATAATGTCATTTTCGATGGGTCCAATAATGGAACAACTTCGCGAGATATGACCATCGCAAATACCAGTACTGCTACATCAACAGCGGCAATCTGGATGGCCAGTGCCGGTTCATCGCTCGGTTGTGTTAATAATGTCATTAAAAATTGTAATATCAATGCAGGTGCCAATACTTCAGGCATATATGGTATTGCAATAGGTGGTGCTACCATTGGTTCGACAGGAGCTGACAATGATAATAATATTATTCAAAACAATGTTATTTCAAAAGCCTATATTGGTATATGGGCACAGGGTAGCGCTACATCTAACCCTGGTTTAATGGATAATTTACAAATTATAGGAAATAATTTAGGCTCTTCTACTGTTGCTGATTATTTAGGACATGATGGAATAATTCTTAGTAATGGAACTTCTTGTAATATTGATAGAAATACAATCTTTAATATTATTACAAATAATACCACACCTGTTGGATTAACTATATCAACGGGTATAGTATCAAGTTCTATAGCAAAAAACAATATCAACAATATTGCATACACAGGAACTGCAGGTTATGGCGGTCGTGGAATTTATGTAAATACCGGAAGTTCTTCAAGCAACCTGACTATTGCAAATAATTTTATTAGTAAAATTGGTGGTGATGGTTATACAAGTTTTTCAGGTTCTTCACCTGTTGGGATGTACTTTGACGGAACAAATGGCGGATTGAAGATTTGTTATAACTCAGTTTATATGAGTGGCAATCTTACTTATAATACAGCATCCTTAACTACAGCTATTTTATTTAATACAACATCACTTACTGGTATTTATTTGAGAAATAATATTTTTCAAAATACCATGAATAATACTGCCAACATCGGTGCAAAGAATTATGCTATCTATACAACAGCTCCAGGTGCCTCTTTTACTTCTTGTAATAATAATGATTATTATGTTTCCGGAACTCAGGGTGTATTAGGCTATTTTGGTGCTGCCCAGGCTACACTGGCGGCATGGCAAACAGCACTGGGACATGATACCAGTTCTGTGAATGTATTGCCAAACTTTACAAGTTTGACCGACCTTCATACTTTTGATTCAGGGTTAAATGGTCTTGCTGCACCTATCGCGGGTATAACCGATGATATTGACGGGGAGGTAAGAAATGTTACAACACCAGATATCGGCGCTGATGAATTTACTCCGCTATCAACAGATCTTGGAATAATAAGTATAGTGGCACCTGTTGCCAGCTGTGTATTGAGCGCGACAGAGAATGTAACAATGCAGTTAAAAAATCTTGGAGGCACGCCTATTACAACCGCTGATTTATATTATAAAATAAATAATGGAACTCCGGTACATGAAGTATTTAGCGGAAACATAGCACCAAATGCAACCTATAATTATACTTTTACTCAACAGGCAAATTTATCCTCTCCGGGTAATTATACTTTTAAATTCTATATTGCTCTTACAGGCGATCAGAATATATTAAATGACTCTGTTTTAAATTATTCTATTGCTAACGGATGGGATTTCTATAGCTCGAATTATACAATGGGTTTTGAACCCACCGATGATATGTCATTATGGACAAAAGTTGATGCAAATGCTGATGGATACGGCTGGACATTCCCATATGCTGGCAATTTCCATTCTGGTTTAAATTCAGCAGAATTGTATAATAGCGGAAGCACAGGAAACGATTGGCTATTTTCAAGATGTTTTAAATTAGACGCAGGATCAACCTATAAAATTGATTTCTGTTATAAATCCAGCGGTTCCGCACAGAATATCGATCTTAAAATTGGTAATAATAATACACCTGCCGCAATGACTACTAATTTACTTACTTTATCGTCATTCGCAAATACCACATACCAGAAAGCAAGTATAACATATTCTCCAACTGTAACTGGTTCATATAACTTCGGGTGGTGGGGACATAGCACTGTCACCTATACAAATGCTTATATTGATGATATTAATATTTCCATACTGGCACCTCAGGAAGCTTCGATGGTTTCAATGACTGCTCCTGTTTCGGGTTGTAACCTCGGTAATGAAAATGTGACTGTAAAAATTGCCAATAGCGGCGGATCTTTGATAAATGGAAATCTCACTGCTCACTATAAAATAATTGGAGGCTCAACAACTATAAGTGAGGCGGTAACTCAGCAAATTACTGCTGGTGATACTATTGATTTTACTTTTGCAACTACTGCCAATTTAAGTGTTACGACTCAGGATTCCACATTTAAAATTGCAACATGGATTGATCTCATTGGTGATCCATTTAGTTCAAATGATTCAATAATAACAATTGTAAATTCATCTCATACTCCTTCTAATCCCACAGTAACAAGCGATACAGTTCCTTATGGTGGAATCGCTACACTTCAGGCAAATTCTCCTGATATACTTTCCTGGTACAATACACCAACTGGTGGTACTGCAATTGCAACAGGCTCAGCTTTAGTGACACCAAATTTATATCTCACGACAGTTTACTATGCACAGGCTAATACAAGCGGCGGAACAACTACTTGGACGTTTGATAATGACCTGCAGGGATGGACTGTGGAAGACCCATGTACGTCTACTGCCAATTTCGCTTGGAACAGTGATGGTGGAGCAGGTGCACTTTTTGCATCATGCCCGGCTACATATTCATATCAACTGGTCGAATCCCCTTCAGTTTCTGTTTCTGGAACCACTTCGGTTAATCTTTCTTTTAATCATCGCTATGGAACTGAATCTACTTATGATGAAGGTTATGTTGCCTATAAACTTGATAATGGGGCTTGGACTCTGTTTTCACCAACCGTGAATATCTATAATGGTTCTGAATCAATAGGAAACGACCCTTTGAATGGATGTGTTTCAGATACAAAAAGTTGTTTTACAGGAACTCAGGCTTCTTATATTACGAGCTCCGGCGATATTAATACAACAAACGCCTCAAATATTCAAATTGCTTTCGTCTTTACATCTGATGTTTCTACGGGTAGTACTGGTTGGTTCATTAATGATGTAGCAGTTAGTGGCGGAATGGGTGGCTGTGCCAGTGTTCGTGTGCCAGACACGGCTTATGTACAGCTTTTATCCGTTGAAGCGGGTATTATTGGCATTACTTCACCAATATCGGGATGTTCAGATGGAACTGAAAATATTTCTATAGAAATTCGGAACAATGGTAATGATACGATTGACCCGGGTTTTACTGCTTTATACGCTATTAATGGAGGTGCACCAGTAAGTGAGATCGTTAATTCCCAGATTTTACCAGGCGATACATTAACATATACATTCACAACTCCACTTATTGCAGGTCTTTCTTCTGCCAATGCTGATTCTACATATCATATTACCTCTTATATTCAGGTTGCCGGAGATACTTACGATCAGAACGACACAATTCATAATTCTGTTACTTTGCAATACATACCGAATCTTCCTGTTGTTAATAATGTTACTATCCCTTATGGAACAACGGCAAATCTTACAGCTGTTTCCTCCGATACGGTATTCTGGTATAACTCACCCGTTTCTACAAACGAAATTGGAATAGGTTCAGGCTATACCACTCCTGTTCTTTATGGAAATACGGTATACTATGCTGAAGCGTCTACATTTACGGCCGGAATTAGCACACAGGTTGGAGCAGGAACCACATCAGAATACTATGCCCCTTGCTACGGCTATTACAATTACGGATGGAGCGGAATGATTTATCAGGCAGGTGAACTTAACTTTTTCGGTAGAATTGATACCATTGCCTTCTACGTAAACAATACTGTTACAGCTTACCAGATGCTTAACCAGAATATTTATATGACTGAAACATCGGATGCAACATTTGCTACTGCTGATAAACCTGATCCTTCAACAATGAGTCAGGTGTTTACAGGAAATATTACATGGAACGGCCCGGGTTGGTACAAGATAGCACTGCAGAATCCATTTACTTACTCAGGAAGCAATAACCTTATGCTTTATTGGGAAAATATGGACGGATCTTATACAAGCGGGTACCCTTCATTTAATTATACTTCAACCACAGGTAATCTTGCAAAATATAATTATTTGGATGCTTCTTTCCCAACCACAGCAGGGACTCTTACTACAAACCGCCCGAATATTACATTCATTCATACTGCAAAGGGATGCTCAAGCGCAAGGGTTTCAGATACTGTTTTTGTAAGTGGTGTTCCGGCACATGATGCAGGTGTAGAGATAATTTACACGCCTAATTCTGGTATCGAATTGTCAAATGCTGAAGCAGTAAAAGTCAGAATTAAAAATTATGGTACTGCTTCCATTTCAGGTTTCCCTGTAAGTTATAAAATAGGCAGCAATGCTCCTGTAACAGAAACAGTAAGTGCAACAATTAATTCAAACGATACTTTATTGTATACCTTTACTTCGTTAGCTGATTTGTCTGCATTTGCTACATATAATTTCAAAGCTTACACTTCTTTATCCGGAGATATAACTAATATAAACGATACAGCATACAAGACTATTATAAATAATCCTCTTGTTTACTGTACTTCTAGTGCAACATCAACATATGATTGTGATATAAGCAATGTAACCTTTAGTAATATAAATAATGGTATTGCTCTGCCTGTTTTAAATAACACATCATGTGTAAACATGTATACTGATTTTACTGCTTTGTCGCCAGCATTGCTTACAGCCGGAATGACTTATCCTATATCTGTATCCCAATCGAATGACGGAAGTACTTTCTGGGGTGCGTTAGTAAATGTTTATCTTGACTACAACAGAAATGGCGTATGGGATCTTCCACAGGAACTGGTATTCTCTTCACCAACAAGTTCTACAATTCCTACTGTTAGCGGAACATTTACAGTTCCAACAACTGGAATTGTTACTGGTATTCCATTAAGGATGCGTGTTGTTCTTGATGAAAATGATGTTGCGCCAGCTTGTGGTACATATTCTTGGGGTGAAACAGAAGATTATAATGTTGTGATTTCCCCACAGATTCCACATGATGCAGGTGTAATAAGTATTGTACAACCTACTGCTATAGAAAATGAAGGAGCCTCAGTTCCAGTACAGGTAATTGTTAAAAACTTCGGAACAGACACTATTCACAACTCTTCAAATATGATGGTTGATTATTCGCTTAATGGTGGAACCGCGGTTGGTACATTATGGACCCTTGGTAATCTCGCACCAATGGCAACAGCTACTATTACTTTGCCAAACATTACAGTACCTGCAGGAACAAATAATATCTGTGCATATACAGTATTGTCAGGCGACTCGAACACAGTAAATGATCAAACATGTAAATCTTTCTATGGTACCCCACTAGCTGATGCTGGAGTTACTGAGATTATTCAACCAGGTTCTATTGCTGCTTCAGGATCTTCATCTGCTGTGAAGGTTGTGTTCAAAAACTATGGTGTGAACGCAATCACAAGTATGAATTTAGCATATGAAGTTAACGGTGGTGCACCTGTGAGCCAGGCTTGGACAGGTAACCTTGCTCCAAACACTACTGACACTTTGATTCTGCCAAATTTTATTGTACCTGCTGCAACATATAATATATGCTCATATACAATTCTTACAGGTGATGGCGATCATAATAATGACACTTTATGTAAAAATTCATTTGGAATTTTCAAGGATACATTACCTTATTATGATGATTTTGAAGGTGTCGTAGCCTGGTATGACTCAACACTTACACCGGGAACGGTTTGGGAACTTGGTACACCAGCATATGGAGTAACCAATTCAGCCCATTCCCCTACAAATGCCTGGGATGTAAACCTTACAACAGCTTATACTAATTCTGCAACGGCATACCTTTATACTCAATTATTTGATTTTAGTAATGCTGTTAATGCAAAACTGAAGTTCTGGCAAAACAGAAATGTTGAGGTATCTTATGATGGAATTAGACTTGAATATTCAACTGATGGATCCACATGGAGTGTTTTGGGTATTATGAATGACCCTAAAGGTGTGAACTGGTATAATGATGATATTATCTCTTCAAGCACTAAACCTGGATGGACAGGGAATTCCAATGGATGGATAAAATCGGAATATATTCTTGATACTCTTAACGGAGAACCAAATGTTCAGTTTCGCTTTGTATTTAATTCGGATGCATCAGGAATATATGATGGAATGTCGATTGATGATATTTCTATTACAATTCCATCCCCAATTGATGCCGGAGTGGAAGCAATCACAAGACCTATTGCTCAGACAACCGATGGTGCATCAGTACAGGTAAAAGTCCGTATAAGGAATTTTGGAAATGATACACTACATAATATTCCTGTAGCATATGCTGTGAATGGTGGAACCTTGGTAACCGGAACATGGCTGGGATACTTAAACCCGAACGATACAGTTAGTTATTTATTTCCTACAGCATTTACTTCACCAGCGGGACAATATACAATTTGTGCAACTACATCTTTGATTGGTGACGGTGATCATTTGAATGATACAACCTGTAAATCGATTTTTGGAATTCCAACTTTTAACTTACCCTATACCGATAATTTTGAAGGGACAAATTACTGGCTCAGTTCAGATGGATCGGCTCAGTGGGAGCTTGGAGTGCCGTCATCCTCAATTATTAACACTGCACATAGTCCTGTGAATGCATGGAAAACAAACCTTGACGGCAATTATGTAGCCAACATGAATGATAATCTTTATTCACCGGTATTTAATCTTGATCCTGCAATGGATACTGTAACGATGTCCTTCTGGCATTGGTATGATACTCAATCAGGCAGTGATGGCGGTAGGGTGCAATACACTCTGAATGGGGGAACTACATGGATTACCATGGGGTATGTTGGAGATCTTATGGCTACTAATTGGTATACCACTAATATTGGTGGTATTCCAAGATGGAGTGGAAGTTCTGCCGGATGGGTGAAGTCAACTTACAAACTTGTGAAATCATCCTTCAATAATTTTAATTCTCCAATTCAGTTCAGGTTTAATTTCTTCTCCGATGCTACAACACAAGCAAATGGATGGGCTGTTGACGACTTCAGCCTTATGGTTCCTCCAATACCCGTTGATGGTGGGGTAATAGCAATTAGTCAGCCAGCTGCTGCAACACCAATGTATTCATCGGTGAATGTAAAAGTGAAGATTGAAAACTTTGGCACAACTACTTTGTCAAGTATCCCGGTAGCTTATAAAGTAAATGCAGGAACTCCAGTCACAGCAACATGGACAGGTACTCTGCTCTCCGGTGATACCACATCCTATGCTTTTGCAACGCCTTATGTTTCGCCAGCCACTGCATATACTTTATGTGCATATACTGATTTAACTTCTGATACGCATGCATTCAATGATTCAACATGTGCTGTGTATTCGGTAACTACTGCATTGATCGATGCCGGTATTACCAAGATAATTCAGCCTGCCGGCCCCGTCACTAATATCGGTCCAGCAGTAACAGTGCAAGCTACCATTAAGAATTTTGGTGCTAATACACTGACTTCAATACCTGTTTCATTTATAGTAAATGGTGGAATACCTGTTACTGAAACATGGTCGGGAACATTGCTGTCGGGCGATTCAACGGATTATACCTTTACGGCAACATATGTAGCTCCGTATCTCGGATTCTATACGATGTGTGTAACAACGGCTTTGTCAACAGATCCTGTTGTTGCAAACAACAAAGTTTGTAAAACTTACAATACAAACATGGGTATAGAAGAAGCCGCGAATAATGGAATATATTTGGGTCAGAATATGCCTAACCCCGCCAGCAATCTTACGCAGATAGATTACTACACGCCTGATAACGGAAATGCTAAATTCTCAGTTTTGAGTGAAGTTGGGCAACAGGTATATACCGAGTCGCACAATGTAAACACGGGTGATCATACTATAAATCTTGACATCAGTAAATTTACAGCTGGTATTTATTACTATACGCTGGAGTTTAATGGTGACAGGCTTTACAGGAAGATGATTGTTGTAAAATAAACTTTAGTTACTTCGTAAAAGAGCCGGCCCTTGGGCCGGCTCTTTTTATTTCAGGAAAATTTAACTTATCAGTCAGTAGTAATTTCCTGCTTCTCTTTATGCCTCTTGTAAACAGTGTAAATCAATCCATCGGATAACCCTATCCGGGGAACAAAAACGAAATCAGCTTTAATGTTTTTCATGATGGTGAGAAAAATTTCAGCAGCCGGAATAATAACATCGGCACGGTCGGGGCGCATTCCCATTTCTTCAATACGCTGCTGCAAAGTCATGTTGAAAAGTTTCTTATACCCCTGACGTAAATTTGGAAAGCTCAGCGAACTGTCGGGCTGAGTGCTGTAAAGCTTTGAAAGTTTATTTATATTTCCTCCTGATCCCACGACATAAATTCTGCCAAAATCTTTTTTGAATTTTTTAAACCATTCTTTCAGCCGGATCCATTCAGCTTCATCAACTTTGTCGCCTAATAAACGAATTGTCCCAAGTTTAAAAGATCCGGAATCTATGAGAACATGGTCCCGAAGCACTGAAATTTCAGTGCTTCCGCCGCCAACATCCACATACATAGTAAGCGTAAATTTTTTCCCGGTATTGATATTATTTGTTGCACAAACCACCTGCGCTTCTTCAATGCCATCTATAATGCGGATATTGATTCCTGTTTCTTTTTTAATCCGGTTGACTATTTCCTGCCCATTGCAGGCTTCACGCATGGCTGATGTGGCGCATGCAATATAATCAACAGGTTTGTAAACATCCATGAGTAGCTTAAACGCATTCATGGTTTTCATAAGATTTTCAATTCGCGTTGCCGATATGCAGCCTGTTTCAAAAACATCTTCACCCAGGCGCAACGGGATTCTTATGAGTGATGCTTTCTCAGCAACAGCCTTGCCCCTGAGCTCGTAGACGTTGGCGAAAAAAAGTCGTACAGCATTGGATCCTATATCAATCGATGCAAACAGCATTAATATTATTTTTTTTAATTTACTTTTATGTGAATTTTTTTTAAGAAATCATAAATTTCAAATTGTGATCTTACTTGTTTCTTCCCTTTTGTTGTTTTATAATGATTATATCTGTCGTAGCTCAACAACCTCGCTTTCATATTATCTTTCAACTGAATGTCAAGCATAGCTTTCAGTTCCTGCTGTAATTGTACATCATTTACAGGACAGGCCACTTCAACACGATAATCAAAATTGCGCTTCATCCAGTCAGCAGATGATAGGTAATATTTTTCATCACCACCATTGCAGAAAACCAGTACCCGCGAATGTTCCAGGAAGTTGTCAACAATGCTGATGGCCTCAATGTTTTCGCTTAATCCCGGAATACCTGCTTTAAGAATACATGTGCCGCGTGCAATAATTTTTATTTTCACCCCGGCGCAGCTAGCTTCATAAAGCTTGGTTACAATATCAATATCAACAAGGTTATTTAGCTTTAAAATCATCCAGGCTTCTTTGCCTGTTTTGGCATTGAAGATTTCACGCTGTATCATGCGCCTGAAAAAATTACGCATATAAAATGGAGAAACAATAAGAGTCTTAAAGCGCAGTGGCCTGTAATTATTTTCAAACAGATCGAATACTTTTTCAACATCTGATGCAATATCCGGATCGCAGGTGAACAGGCTGTCATCAGCAAATACCTTGGCAGTTTCTTCATTATAATTTCCTGTACCGATATTGGAATAATAAATATTTTTGTTTCCTTCTTTCCGCTTGATGAGCATTAATTTCGAATGCACTTTTAAACCCGGCATTCCAAAAATTATTTTTACACCTTCATCATTAAGTTTTTCTGACCAGTTGATGTTTGCTTTTTCATCAAAGCGGGCCTGCAGTTCCATGTACACTGTAACTTCTTTTCCATTTCTTGCCGCATTTACCAAGGCATTGATGACATTTGAATTTCGTGCAAGACGGTATAATGTCATTTTAATACTTTTCACTGTAGGGTCAATGGACGCCTCGCGCAGAAGATCGATAACATAATCGAACGACTGGTAAGGGAAATGAAGCAGGATGTCCTTTTCCCTGATTGCATTGAAAATAGATCTTGAATGAGGAAGATCCTTGTGATGCAAAGGAACTTTTACTGGATATTCAAGATTAAGACTTCCAAGATTCGGGAATGCAATAAAGTCCTTGAAATTATGATAACGTCCTCCGCCAAGCAGGTCGTCGGAATGTGTGAATTTGAATTTTTTTATCAGAATTTTCAGGAGGTTCGGCGGAATGGTTTTATCGTAAATAAATCTTACAGGGCGGCCGGAACTCCGCTTCTTAAGACTTTCTGAAATAAGTTCAATAAAACTTTTTGATACATCATTGTCAATATCCAGTTCCGCATCTCGTGTAAATTTTATTGTATACGCTTCAAATGAGGCATATCCGAAAATCTGAAAAATATCTTTCAGGCAATAACGGATAATGTCATCGAGTAATATGAGGCATTTCGATTTACCTGCAGATGGAAGCAATAAAAATCGTGATACTGAATCGGTGGGGACTTTAATAAGAGCGTAATCTTCTTTTATATTCCGGTCTTTTTTCCTCAGGCAAACTGCCAGATATATTGATTTATCTTTAAGTGCCGAGCTTTGTTCAAAGTGACTGATCATTATTGGGAAAAGATTCGGCCGCACATAATCATGAAAATAATTCTTTACAAAATTTCCCTGTGTTTCATCCAGTTGTGTTTCATTAAGAATAAAAATATTTTCCTTTTCAAGTTGCCTGTGAATATGGTTATAAACGTCTACAAATTGTTTCTGCTGCCTGATAACAATTTCATTAATTTCTTTTAAAATCTGTCCGGGGTCAAAACCATCGTAATCATACTTTTTTTCCGGAAAAGCGGCCATTCGGGCAAGTGTGGCAACACGCACACGAAAAAATTCATCAAGGTTGTTTGAAAAAATTCCCAGAAATTTTATACGTTCAATCATTGGAGTTGATGGATCGGCTGCTTCCTGCAGCACCCGTTGGTTGAAATGCAGCCAGCTGATTTCCCTGTTTATAAAATTTGAAGTTGGTACCTTGATCGACATGTGTTACTAGATCAGTTGTTTCGGAAAAAGAACAAAATTGGTTTTATGCGGGGCTTTAATTATTCCAATCCAGTTACCGGTTTCAAAGCTTATCGATATTACTCCCGAAGTTGGAAGAAGATCTATTTTTTCTTCAAGAAACAGATTCGCAAATTGTGTAAGAGTAGGATTATGGCCAATGATCATCAATGAATCCAGGTTATCATTTACGCCAAAAATCAGACTGAAAATATCATCGCGATCAACCTGGTAAATATATTTGCTTATTTCAATTTTTTCAATTGGATAATTAATTCCTGTTGCAATTATTTTTGAAGTTTCACAGGCACGCTTGGCGTGACTGCTGATCATCAGGTCCACACACACATTCCTGTTGTTAAGTTCGGTAACTATTTTTTTTGTTTTGTAAATGCCTCTTTCAATTATAGGCCTGTCCACGTCGGGAAGGTCGGGAAAGTCCCATGATGATTTGGCATGGCGAACGATGTAAAGTGTTTTCATCTGTGTACTCTTTTGTTATCAAAGGTCAGATGCCTGCAAAACGGCAAGGCAAGTAATACGCCATGGTTTCATGATTCTGACAATTTTGAAATTAGTGTTCATGGCTATTTCATAAATCCAAAATTATTAAGTTTTTTTTACAGGCAATTTAATTTAAAGAATTGTTTTCTACATTTTATCAACTGAAAAACAAAAAGCCCTGAATACAAAAGTATTCAGGGCTTTTCAGAGGTGTCATTTCTAGAATGCAAAAAGTGGAAAATCTTTCATCATCTTATGAACTCTTGCTTTTACGCTTTCAATTACTTTTTCATTTTCAATATCACTTATCACTTCATCAATCAGGTCAACAATAATCGGCATGTGTTCTTCTTTAAGACCTCTCGTGGTGATTGCCGGAGTTCCAACGCGCAGGCCCGATGTGGTGAATGGTGAGCGGCTGTCGAAAGGAACCATATTTTTATTTACAGTTATTTCAGCTTTAACCAAAGTGTTTTCAACCTGTTTACCTGTGATGTTCGGGAATTTTGTGCGAAGGTCAATTAACATCAGATGATTATCGGTGCCACCGCTGATTACTTTGTAACCCTTGTCGGTAAAGCATTTCGACATGACCTTTGCATTTTTCATTACCTGGATAACATATTGTTTGTATTCATCAGTAAGAGCTTCACCAAAGGCGACTGCTTTTGCAGCGATCACGTGTTCCAGCGGACCACCTTGTATACCAGGGAATACGGCAGAATCAATCAATGTAGACATCATTTTTATTTCGCCTTTTGGAGTTGTATATCCCCATGGATTTTCAAAATCTTTTCCGATTATAATAATTCCGCCTCTCGGTCCGCGTAATGTTTTATGAGTGGTTGAAGTAATAACATGGCAATAAGGAATAGGGTCATTCAGTTGTTTCTTGGCAATAAGTCCAGCAGGATGTGCAATGTCAGCCATAAGAATAGCACCTATTTTATCTGCAATTTCCCGCATGCGCTTAAAATCCCAGTCTCTCGAATATGCTGATGCACCTGCAAGCAGTAATTTTGGTTTTTCCTGAAGGGCCAGTTGTTCCATTTTGTCATAATCAATGGTGCCTGTTTCTTCTTCTACGCCGTAAGAAATTGCTTTATAAACAAGTCCGGAAAAGTTTACAGGTGAGCCATGCGAAAGATGTCCACCATGCGATAAGTTAAGTCCCATGAATGTATCGCCCGGTTTAAGGCATGCAAGAAACACAGCCATGTTTGCCTGTGCACCTGAATGAGGTTGCACATTGGCATATTCAGCGCCGAATAATTCTTTGAGCCTGTCAATAGCAAGCTGTTCCGTTTGATCCACCATCTGGCAGCCGCCATAATAGCGCTTGCCGGGATAACCTTCAGCATATTTGTTTGTCATACAGGAACCCATTGCCTGCAATACCTGCTCGCTTACAAAATTCTCCGATGCTATCAGTTCAAGCCCTTCCATCTGGCGTTTCAGTTCCATGTTAATAATATCAAATACTTTTTCGTCTCTTTTCATATTATGAATATTAGATGTTGCATACTTTTAATGCTCTCAAAATTATAAATTATTTGAAGAATAAATGGAGAATCGTTAAATAATAAATTTTAATTTTGATGCAATTAATCAAAGTTTATAATTAGATAATGAAATTTGATCAATTTAAATTCTTACATCTTATGAAAAAAATATTTACTCTTGTTATAACCCTTATTTCAATCAATGTATATTCACAAAATTTGGGAATTGGCTTTAGACTTGGAGACCCAAGCGGGTTGACGTTTAAAAAATATATGAGCGATAATGCATTAGAATTTAATATCGGACGAACTTACATTCTTGAAGGCAATAGATGGTATAACAACAGGTTTGATAATTGGTATAAAAAAAAGTACAACTATAATGAATTCGATTACCTGGGATTTTATAGGGAAACTTTTCCTCTGGGACTGCAGGTTCATTATCTTTTTCAAAAACCAATATCCAAAACAAGCAGTGATACGGGCATTCTTGACTGGTATCTTGGATTTGGCGGACAATTAAGATATCAGAGTTACAGTTTTGATTATCGTTATAAAATATCAGGAGATCCCAGCTGGCATTATGTGGACAGGGAACGAGTAACTGATTTCGATATTGGTGCTGATGGTGTAATTGGTTTGGAGTACAAATTCAACAAAGTACCGATTGCGGCATTTCTTGACTTTACATTGTCAATGGAAGTTTACAATGACCCTTTTATATTTTGGGGACAAGGCGGATTTGGTGCAAGATATAATTTCTGATATTATTTTTTTTAATAAGATATATTCAGTTAGTAAGTAAATATAGAAAAGATGATTCCGTTTTGCAACATATTCCAAAGTGTATAATAACACAATAACTTACTAGTTGAATAACTAAATAACCCAATAACCCAATAACCCAATAACTTTTAAGCTTATCAACTTGTCTTCTTGTCAGCTTTCCTCAACTATCCAGATCTTCAGTAAACTCCTTTAGTTTATTCCTGTAGACATTAAACACATTCGATCGTGATACAAAACCGATATACTTATCGGCCTCTATTACCGGGAGATTCCAGAGACCAGTCGCTTTAAATTTATCCATCACACTTTCCATAGTATCGCTTAGGGAAACAAATTCGCCTGGTTGAGCCATAAGTTCTTTTACACGTACTTCATTGTATTTTTCCTTGTCGAACATAATGGCTCTGACATCATCAAGCATTATCATTCCCAGGAAGCGGTATCGTTTGTCAATAACAGGAAAAATATTTCGTTGCGATTTTGCAATTATTTTTACGAGGTCGCCAAGTGAAGCTTCTTTATCAACCGGAGTGAAATTCTTTTCAACTACCTGCTCTACATTCATCATTGTAAGTACAGTTTTGTCTTTGTCGTGATGAATCAGATCGCCATGCTGTGCCAGATTTTTTGCATAGATAGAGTATTTCTCAAAATAATGAATTGTAATATATGAAATAGATGCGGTTATGATAAGCGGAATAAAAAGCCCGTAACCTCCGGTAATTTCAGCAATTAGAAAAATGGCAGTGAGTGGTGCCTGCATAACTCCTGCTATAAGCCCCGCCATTCCTACAAGTGTAAAATTACTTTCGGAAAGTTTTATCCATGATGGAGCAAAAATATTGATGGCTTTTGAAAACGTAAAACCTGTTACACCGCCCATAAACAGGCTGGGAGCAAACACGCCACCAATTCCGCCGCTGCCTGTGGTAACTGCCATTGCTATAACTTTCAGAAAAAGAATGATGCCAAGAAACAGCAGAAGCATCCAGCTGTTATCATACGACTGATAGAATAAACTGTTGTCAAGAATTTTATGTGTACCTCCGCTAAGTATTGATTTCATTGAAGTATAGCCTTCGCCATAAAGCGGCGGAAAAAAATAAATCATAACACCTAATAAAATTCCACCGATAATAAGTTTTTTATAAGGATTAAATATTTTCCCGAAAAGCTTCTCTACGTAAGCATTGGTCTTAACGAAATAAAGAGAAATAAATCCTGAAAAAATTCCCAGCATTATATAAAATGGAATTGCATTGAAATCAAATGTGTCTTTTAGTGTAAAATAAAATTCGATTCTTGTGCCTATCAGCAGTGACGAAACTATTGCTCCTGTTACTGTTGACATTAATATTGGAATGATAGAAGTTGTGGTCAGGTCAAGCATCAATACTTCGAATGCGAAAATCATTCCGGTGATTGGTGCTTTGAAAATTGCTGCAAGCGCACCGGCAACTCCGCATCCCACTAGGAGTGTGAGTGATTTGTAATTGAGCTGAAAAATCTGTCCAAGGTTAGAACCTATAGCTGCCCCCGTATAAAGTATTGGTGCTTCCATTCCTACAGATCCTCCGAAACCACCGGTAAATGAGCAGGCCACTATGGATGAATAGGTGTTGTGCCTTTTTATTTTACTGTTCTTTTTCGAAATCGCGTACAGAACTTTTGTCACACCATGACTTATATCATCTTTTACAAAATATTTCACAAACAGAACGGTGATCAGAATTCCGATACCAGGAAAAATGAGGAAATACCAGTTTTGTTTTTCGCTTATCTGTGTATCACGCAAAATGGATTCAATATAATGCACTGATGTTTTTAATGCAACGGCAGCAAGACCTGCAATAAGGCCAATTATAATACTGAGAAAATAAACGAGCTGTTTTTCGGTAATATGTTTTCCCCGCCAGATATTTATTTTCCCGATGGAAGTAGATTCATTCATGAATAGCAAATGTAAAATATTAACTGAAGACACAAAAATATTTGCGTAATTTTGAAAACAACGAAGAGTTTGCATATGATAAAATTTGAAAAATTTATTTTACCCAATGGATTAAGGGTTATTGTTCATAAGGATGCATCAACGCCCATAGTTGCCATGAATATTCTTTATGATGTAGGTGCGCGCGATGAAGATCCTGAACATACCGGATTTGCTCACCTTTTCGAGCATCTGATGTTTGGCGGATCAGTCAATATTCCGAAGTACGATGAGCCATTGCAGCGTGCAGGAGGCGAGAACAACGCATTTACAAACAGTGATATTACAAACTATTATCTTACTTTTCCAAAACAAAACCTTGAAACTGCTTTCTGGCTTGAATCAGACAGGATGGCCGGACTTGCATTCTCAAAGAAAAGTCTTGATGTACAGCGAAATGTAGTTACAGAGGAATTCAAACAGAGTTACCTCAATCAACCCTATGGTGATGTGTATCTCCTTCTGAAACCATTGGCGTATAAAGTGCATCCCTACCAATGGAATACTATTGGAAAAAATATCAAGCATATTCAGGATGCCACCATGAGCCAGGTGAAAGCTTTTTTCAAAAAGTTTTATTGCCCGAACAATGCCATAATGGTTATTGCCGGTGATGTGGATGTAAAGGAAATAAAAAAACTTGCTGAAAAATGGTTTGGTCCAATACCAAAAGGGCCTGTAAATAAACGAAATCTTCCTGTTGAACCAGCACAGAAAAAAGCAAGAAAGCTTTCTGTGAAACGAAAAGTTCCGAGCGATACAATTTATAAAGTATATCATTGTTGCGGCAGGACCGATAAAGAATTTTATGCAACAGATCTTTTGTCGGATGTGTTGTCAAATGGAAAATCGTCAAGGCTGTTTCAGGAATTGCTCATGAAACGTCAGCTTTTCAGCGATATCAATGCTTACATTTCCGGCGATATGGATAAAGGTCTTTTTACAGTTACCGGAAGGCTGATTAAAGGAGTATCAATGGTAAAAGCCGAGAATGCGATTATAGAACAATTGAAAAAAATTCAGAAACATATTGATGAAAGTGAACTTGAAAAAGTAAAAAATAAAATTGAGGCAACATTAATATTTTCGGAAATGAGTGTGCTGAACAAAGCCATGAATCTTGCTTACAACGAACTACTCGGCGATGCCAATCTTATCAATACTGAAATTGATAGATACAGGGCCGTATCAGCTGAAATGATAAAAAAGCAGGCGTGCGGAATTTTCAGGGATGAAAACTGTTCTACATTGTATTACAATGCAATTAAATAATTTGAAATTCAGAAAAATAAATGAATAAAATAATATCTCCCAACAGGTCAAAACAACCAGCCATTAAGCTAATTGGAAAAGTTAACCTGCTGAAACCTGCTGAAAAGGTTCTTGATAACGGAGTCCCTTTCTATTCCTTTAATGCCGGCACACAGGACATTATAAAAATTGAATGCATATTTGATGCAGGAACATGGTATCAGGATAAGAAACTTGTGGCATTCTCAACAATTAAAATGCTTACCGAGGGCACAAAAAAGCACACTGCATCCGAACTTGCGGAATTTTTTGATACATATGGCGCCTTTGTGGAAGTGGAGGCAGAAAAAGATTATACAAATATTTCATTGTATTGCCTGACAAAACATTTGCAGAAATTACTGCCAGTATTTTCAGAAATGATAAAGGAATCAATTTTTCCAAAACATGAACTGGATGTTCTGCTTGCAAATACAAAGCAGGATTTACTTACGTCAATGCAGCGTGTGAGTTATATTGCACGTGTGAAATTTGCCGAACAATTATTCGGAAATAAGCATCCGTACGGGCAGAACGCGGCTGTTGAAGATTATGATAATGTAAGTTCAGATGACCTGGTTGATTTTCATAAAAAATATTATCATCCGGCAAATCTGAGGATAGTGGCATCCGGCAAAGTTGATAATTCTGTGTTGTCACTGATTAATGATTATCTCGGCAATAAAAATTGGAAAGCAGGAAAGAAAGCGGTGATGAAAGCAATACCTGTGAGTTCATCAAAAGAAAAAACAATTGTTGTAACTAAAAAAGGTGCTCTGCAATCTGGAATACGGATTGGGAAAATTCTATTTACAAAACAGCATCCTGATTATTTTGGTGTGACCGTCCTCAATACATTGCTGGGTGGGTATTTTGGCTCACGCCTGATGACAAATATTCGTGAAGACAAAGGCTATACTTATGGCATAGGGTCGGGGATGGCGTCCTTAAAAAACGCCGGATACATTTTTATCGCATCCGAAGTAAAGGCTGAAGTACGGGAACTTGCTGTGAAAGAAATTTACAATGAGCTAGAATTGTTAAGAAATAAATCTGTTTCCAAACAAGAACTGGACCTTGTAAAAAATTACATGATGGGTTCCTTTCTTCGTAGTATCGACGGGCCTTTTGCTCTTTCCGAACGATTTGTTGGCATCATGGATTATGGATTTGACTTTTCTGAATATTACAATCGCTATATTCATACCATAAAAACGATCACTCCCAAACAAATTATAGATCTGGCTAACAGGTATTTACAAGCAAATACATTTTCTGAAACCATTGCAGGAAAATAATTTTCAATTTTATTTTATTATTCAGGCAACCAAAATGCAACTATTTGTGTCTATATAGTAGGTTTTGGTTAACCCATATTGCGATTGAAAGTGTGAATTTTACACAATGGTTCTTTGCTTTACACTCTTACCTAAGGGCTGTCTTGAAATTACATGTGTCACTTCTACCTCCCGCTGCCTGCAAATACGACATATTCTGTAATTTTCAGACGGCCCTCTCTTTGTGTATTACAAAGTGATATTTAGATATTTATTAAAAATGGAAACAATAAAATTGCTAATTTTGCAGTTCATTAAAAGTTACAAAAAAGTCTGCCAACGCTCATGAATAAGCTCATCAGAAAAATATTTATATTTTTGTTTTTGTTAATAAGCATTAATACGTTTGCCTCTCACTATATGGGAGGAGAAATTACATGGGAATGCAAGGGCAACGGTAATTACAGGTTTATTTTAAAATTGTACAGGGAATGCAATGGAATTACATTTAATACTACCGAATATTTGGGTGTTGCGAATTGTCCTTCCGTTTCAAGTATAACAATGTCGCTTGTTTCCCAGACTGACATATCACCTGACTGCAATTCTGCATATCCAAATATTCAGTGCAATCCTTCCCCATCAAGTGCGAATACAGGAGCTGTGGAGGAATGGTATTATACTTCAGATGCTAATTATCCCAATGGCGTTACGCTGTCAGGAGTACCTCCTGCAGCAGGATGGATTTTTTCCCATACAAGTTGTTGCCGTAACCCATGCACAAATATTACAAGTGCATCAAATTATGGATGGTTTCTGAGAGCCGTTATGTATTCATACAATGGCCAGAATGCGAGCCCCTGTTTCGATAATTCACCTACATTCGCTGAAAAGCCTTCTACTGTAATTTGTACTGGTTATCCTTTTACCTACAATCATAATGCCTGGGATAAGGATCTGGATTCACTTGCATTTGAATGGGATACTCCACTCGACGAGAATGGTAATTCTTTGACACCCTACTTTGCATCCGGATACTCTTACAATAGCCCTCTTCCAGGAACATCAAGTAACCCGAACAATGTTCCTGCAACAGTTAATCCATATACAGGTGAAATTTCATTTACTTCGTTTACACAGGGAGCATTTGTTACAGTAACCAAAGTCACTGCATTTAAATGTGGAATCAAAGTGGCTGAGATTTTTCGTGAAATGCAGATTGTTCTGTTGCCTTGTGGCACCAATACTCCGCCGGCAGTTACTGCTCCTTTTCCGGATGCACTGGGGAATTATGTGAATTACAGTGATACTGTTTATGCAGGGGCTTTGGTTACATTTCCAATGTCAGCGACAGATTTTGATCTTTTGCCAAATGGCAGTCCGCAAACATTGCATCTGTTTGCCTCAGGGCCGCAATTTGGTGCAAACTATACAAGCACAACAACAGGTTGTTTGAATGCTCCCTGCGCAATATTGAATCCCGCACCTTTGCCCGCACCAATTGGACTCAGCGGGCAATTTGGTGTGCAGACTAACTTCAGCTGGCAAACCGATTGTGATCATCTTTCAACAAATGTGGGATGTGGCACAACATCTAATGTGTATAATTTTGTTATCAAGGTTCAGGATGACTTTTGTCCGGCCCCTGCTATCACTGTAGCAACTATTACTGTTGTTGTTTTACCCACCCCTGTTTTGCCTGCTCCTGATATTCGCTGTGCATCGGTTGATGCAAACGGAAATGTAACATTATCCTGGATAGCAGTGCATGATACCATGAACAGTTTTAACAGTTATCATATTTATTCATCCGCAAGCCCTACAGGCCCCTTTACTGAAAGAGACAGTATTTTTAATATCAACCAGACAACATACACACATATTGGTGCTGGCGCAAATTCTCAATCAATATTTTATTATATAAAAACGCGATCAGGATGCGGAGGGCGTTATTATTCCAATCCATCTGACACACTCAGATCAATTTTACTGAATGCGGTTAATTCAGGAAGCGGAACAGCAGTGCTTACATGGAATCCTTTACATAATCCGAATTTGCCTACTTCACACGGATGGTATCATATTTACAGGGAATACCCTCCCGGAACATGGACTATGATTGATTCTACACAATCACTGACTTATTCTGATACAATAACACTTTGCAGTGCGCTGATAAATTATTATGTGACTATTGATGATTCTCTGCCCTGCACATCGGTCTCCTCTATTGACGGAGATCTTTTCCAGGATGCAATTGCACCTTTTACACCGGTTATTGACACCGTTACTGTAGATTCATTAACGGGGCATTCAGTCATTAACTGGTTTCCTTCAGCTTCAGGTGATACTGAAGGCTACATTATTTATGAAAATAAAAATGGAATCTGGGTTCCTATTGACACGGTTTTTGGCATTGCAACAAATAATTATGTAAATGCGAATCCAACATGGTCCAACACTGATTCTTCAGCACTATCCTATTGCGTGGCAGCATTTGACAGTTGTCAGAACACTAGTCCTATAAGCATTGAACATAAAACAATATATCTTACCTCTGTTTTGGATATATGTGGTGGTGGAGTTACACTTAACTGGACACCTTATGTAAATATGCACCCTGGTTTAAAACAATATAATATCTATGTTAAAGAAAATAATGGTCCGATTACTCTGTTAGCAACGAATCCGGCCAATAATCAGTCGTATATCCATTCTCCTCTTACGCAGAATTCGCAATATATATATTGCATCAGGGCTATTGATACCAGCGGATTTGTTACTTCAACATCAAATACGGATACAATCATTGCATATGCGCCATTACAGCCGCAGTTCGCCTATGTCCGTCACGTCACTGTTCTCAACAGCAGCTACGTTGAACTGAAAGCAATAGTTGACACATCTGGATATATTTCAAAATGTAAAATAATGCGTTCTGACGCTGCAGCCGGCCCTTACACGCTGGTAGGTTATACAATACCACCTGCTTTGTCAAATACAATCACATATAATGATATGACAGCATTCGTCAATCAGAAGAGTTATTATTATAAAGTTATTGTTGTAGACAGCTGCGGAAATGATGTGGTAACAAGCAATATCGGGCAAACTATATATTTGCTTGCAGAGCCTTCTTCTGATATGAAAAATATTCTAACATGGAATGCTTATCAGGATTGGCTTGGGACAGTAAGCCTTTATAATATATACAGAAAAGTTGACGATGTGGTTGATCCGAATCCATTGGTAACATTGCCTCCTGGAACACTCACATACACTGACGATGTTTCTTCTCTCACCGAAACTACAGGCCGTTTTTCTTATATGATCCAGGCGCTTGAAGGACCCGGAAACCCTTATCTGTGCGCTGATACAAGTTTTTCAAACGAATCACTTGCACTTCAGCCACCAAGGTTCTATGTTCCGAATGCCTTTGTACCAAAAGGGGTGAACACCATATTCCTTCCGTTAAATGTTTTTGTAAATACTGAGGATTATATTTTCAGTGTTTACAATCGCTGGGGAATGATGATATTCCAGACTACCGATACAAAAACCGGATGGGATGGCACTTTCCAGGGTGCAGAAGCACCACAGGGAGTATATGTATATTCTATCAGTTATAAAAATTCACAAAATAAAACCATTGAAAAACATGGAACAGTTACGCTGATGCGGTAACTGATAATATTTGAATGGAGCGCCGGTATGTATGCTGGCGCTTTTTTTTTATTAAAACCGAAATATTATATCTAAATCGATTTTGCAATAATTTATTTTTGTAAATTTGTTAGAAAACAACTAGATTATGGCACTCAAAAAAACAAAAATTCCAAAAATATTTTTAAAATACTTCAGTGTAATTGCTTTTTCTTTCCTTTCGACAAACTTTGTTTTCGCCGGACCTGGTGATACAATAGTGGTTCAGACATTTACCAATGGCTCACCCCAGGATGCATGGTTTAACTTCCCATCTGATACCATAGGCTTTGAAAAAATATTAATGCAGTATACGCTTAAATGCAATTCAGCACAAAACCCTGCCTGTGGTGAATGGGATTATCTCACTTATTCGTATTTATATAAACACACGGGTTTGATTGATTCATCAGTTGTTCATCAACCTACATTTCTAGTGATCGGAAATGTTTATGACACAATCGGTATTGTTAATTCACCAACATATAATTATACACACAGCTGGCAATACAACACGGTACATGACAATACTATTTCGCTGAATACCTTTGCCAGTGGATCAGGAACAATTTCTTCATCACTGCCATTCAAAACATCAGAACCTGTTTCACGAACACAATACCTTTGGAAAGCCTCTGAATTAAATGCTTCCGGAATGATCGCGGGCGATTTGACAGGACTGAGATTTGATTTTAATGCAATAGGTGGATATTTGAATAATCTTGTCATTCGTTTTAAAACTACAATGCTGGATTCACTTTCAGAAGATTCATTCAGTTCTGCAGGATTTACAGAAGTCTACAGAAAAAATACTTCTTTTTTATCAACAGGCTGGAATTCCCTTCAGTTCCTGACTCCATTCAACTGGGATGGATCAAGTAATATTATCATTGAAATCGCATATGATAATTCTATTTCACAAACAGTTAATTCTGTCAACTCAACAGACATGGCTTATCCGGTAGGGTTGTCTAAATCGGGTGATGACCGTTGCATTACTGTCCACAATGGAGGGTATATCAGTGTCCCAATGAACGATTCATTAAATACGATTGATTCAGCAATTACTGTTGCTCTCTGGGCATACGGTAATGCTCAATTGCAGCCACAGGACGGAACATGTTTTGAAGCAGTTGATTCTTCAGGCAACAGAATTATCAATGCCCATGTTCCATGGTCCGACAACAATGTATACTGGGATGCCGGAAATGTTGGCGGATCTTATGATCGCATAAATAAAGCTGCTGCTGTGAGCGAAACCAAAGGACAGTGGAATTTCTGGGCGTTTACAAAAAATGTTCAGACCGGAAGCATGAAAATATACCTGAATGGAAATCTTTGGCACAGCGGTACCGGTCTTACACGATCAATGAAGAAAATAAAAAAATTATTTATTGGTAAAGGAACATGGAGCGGATCTCAATCATATGAAGGACGCATAGATGAATTTTCTGTTTTTAATGAAGAATTGTCGCAGGTTGCAATACAAAAGATGATGCACAGTTCAGTATCTCCTGCTGATACATTTTATAACAATCTTGTTTTGCATTATAAATTCGATGATGGAAATTTTATTACAGCATCTGACAGTGCACCCGGTACAAATCAGGCTGCAGTACTTGTTAGTATTGACAATCCTCTAAAACGTGCTGATGATTATATTTCCGGTTTTACAATCACCACGACCAGGCCAAATGTTGTTTTCGAACAGGGAGTTTATGTTTCGCATACAGATTCCATTTTTGTATCTGATTCCACAATGAATGTACCTGTACAAATTATTTCATATACCGATTCGCTTAACAATCCGGGAGCTCCCGTCGATACTATATCTGCATGGGTTGCGGATTTTTATAAGTATATTTATAATGCTTCGGGAACTATTGTTGATTCCGTTTACATCAATGCTGATTCAACGATTTATTTATCATATTATAATTATTATGTGAAGTTCCCGCAGGTTTTGCGTTACGAGCTTGCAAGATATATCACGCCATATGGTAATAGTCTGAGTCTTGGAAACGGTTGGACATGGACCTTTGATGTTTCCGATTACAGGACATTGCTGGCCGATAGTGTACATCTTGCAGCTGGCAACTGGCAGGAACTTCTGAATATGAAATTTTTAATGATCGAAGGAACTCCACCCCGCGATGAAATTAGCATTCGGAATTTATGGAATGGCGGTTTTAATTATGGACTTACGAGTGACCCTATAGAAAATCATTTGAAACCTCTGAAAATTCTTATACCATGGAATGCGGCGACAGTTCGCTGGAAATCCAGGATTACAGGGCATGGTATGGATACACCTGAGAACTGTGCTGAATTTTGTCCAAAAAGTCATTATTTTTTCGTGAATGGTACACAGCAATTTTCAAAACTTGTATGGAGAAGTAATTGTGATTTAAATCCGCTGTATCCGCAGGGGGGTACATGGGCTTACGACAGGGCTAACTGGTGCCCCGGTGCTGAAGTGTGGACTTACGACATGGAAATTACACCATTCGTTAATCCCGGTGATACTGCCATACTCGATCACGATGCCGAAGCATATTCTAATACTAGCGGCTGGGATTATTATCAGATAGAAGATCAGTTGGTGACCTATGGTGCGCCGAACTTTACACTTGATGCTGCTATTGACAATGTGCTTTCTCCTACTACTGACCAGATGTGGGGAAGATTAAATCCCATTTGCACCAAACCGAAAATTGTAATTAAAAATACAGGATCCACAGTTCTGACTTCATTAAAAATTACATACGGCATTACAGGTGGAACTCCTTCAGTATATAACTGGACAGGAAATTTGAAATTCATGGATACTACAATGGTGCAGCTTGACACCTTTGCATGGAAGCATGCGGCATCAACTTTTACAATATCAATCAGCGATCCCAACGGTGGTGTTGATCAATATGCATATAACAATACACGAATTACTCCTTTCACTTATGTGCAGGTGATGCCATCAAAATTTGTGGTAGAGTGCAAAACCAACAACTGGCCCGCAGAAAATGCCTATACCCTGAAAGATGATGAAGGCAATGTAATCCTATCACATACTGGCATGGCGGCCAATACAATTTACCGCGATACTCTTACACTTCCTGATGGATGTTATGAGTTCCGTATGACAGATTCCGGAGAGGACGGACTTGTGTGGTGGGCGAATACTGCACAGGGTTCAGGATATTTAAGATTTAAAAGATCAACAACAAACACTATTATTAAAAATTTTAATCCTGATTTTGGTGGAGAAGCTTATATGCAGTTTACCGTTGGGCTGACAAATGATGTTAATGATTTAATTTTTGTCTCTCAGCCAGAATTGAAATTGTATCCGAATCCCACTGATGATGTGGTTTATATAGATATTGATCTTCCATCGAATGAAAGTGGTGTGATAGAAATTTCTGATATTGTCGGCAAGAAAATTTACTCATTTCCATTTGAGCAAAAATCTGCAGAAAGTTATTCTGTCAATCTTTCAGATCTTGATGCGGGACTTTATTTTGTTGTACTGCGAACGGAGAATAATTTATTAGTTAAAAGATTGGTTCGTCAGTAAAAAAAAACAGCCAGTTTCTGGCTGTTTTTTTTATTCGTTTCAAATCTATTTTTTCAGCGTTTGCTTGGTTGTAGAAGTTTTCTGAACTGCTTTGCTGGTAGCAGTTTTTGTTTTAGGTTTTTCAACAGGTGCTTCTTTTTTCAAAAATTTTCCATCTTTACTATAAAACAGGTCTTCTTTAACAGTCCCTTTTTCTACAACAATTTCATAAGTTACTTTATTTGCATTCGTCAGTTTGTAGGCCTGCAGAACCTTATAATCCGGATAATCTTTTGTTATGTTTTCTGTAATGGCTTTTTCCAATTCAGAGGTTTGAATCATAGTCTTTCCATTGTCAGTTGAAGTTTGAGCCTTGCTGGTGCTTGTTGTTGACTTGGTCGAAGCTGTGGATGTCGACTTGGTGCTGGTGGTTTTATCAGTTGAAGTAGCTTTGTTAACCTGAGCATTGGCAAAGGTAACAGCTGCTCCAAGAATCATAATTAAAGCAATCTTTTTCATGACTTAATTTTTTTAGGTTTAAAGAATTTTTTGTTGACGCAAAATTAGTGTTGTTGTTACGATCAATTCAAGTAAATGCAGTTAAAAGATGTTAAAGAATTCGACTGTTTAACATCTTTTTACATATGGCTGACTTTACATATGAAAAATAAATATTCATCTGAAAAGTTATTCTTCAAAATAAAAAAGCAACAGAAAGAATGCCTTTTGTGTTTATTCCAATAATAAACGGGCACATATATAAGTCCCCGTTTTCAACCCTTTCTGGCATTACCTGATAATCAACTTCAATTATCTTCTTTCAGATCTATTTACTACTTGATTGCTTTCACCACAATAAATTTAAAACAGCATACTGTACCGGGCGAAAATTTTGTTGTTAATGGTAATTATGGAATTTATATTAACAAATTTAAAATTTCAAGTCTTTAAAGCCTGTGATATTGGAACTTCAACAATTACTTGCCGCTATTGCTTCATGTAATTGAAAAGAAATAATCAATGTTTTATTTTTATCCAATGATGTTTGATTCAAATCTTTTTTATTGGATTGCATAGTCATTGACTCGTCCCTTGAAGGTTTATGCGCCATTGATGTATTTTTTGTATGTATATCAGCAAAGGTAACAGCAGCTCCAATAGCCAATATTAAAAATATCATTTTCATAGCTATAGCTTTTGAGGTTAAACAATTAAATTTATCAATGCAAAATTAACCAGTCGAATATGGCATTATCAAGTAAATGCAGTTAAATGTTGTTAAGAGGTACTATCCTTTTACCACTTTTCAAAGATTGAAGATTTTAAAAATAAATACTAAAAGAAAAATATTTTTTAAACTCAAAGAATTCAAGAAAAAAAAAGACATCTGCGTAAGGTGTCTCTTTGCGATATATTAAAAAACAAACGGGCACATATATAAGTCCCCGTTTTCAACCCTTTCGGGCATTATCTGATATTCAACTTCACTTTTCTTCTTTCAGATATTTTTAATACTTGATTATTTTCACTGCAACAAATGTAAAACCGCACATAGCGTCAAAGCAAAATTTTGGTGTTAAAAGTTGTTAAGGCAAAATTAGGTTAACAAAGATTCACATTCCTACTGCTTGTTTTATATAAAAGAAAACTTCTGAAATTGCTTTTTAAAAGTTTACTTATTTCATATCTTTGATGATTAATAAATATAATTCCCATGTCAATGAAAGAAGCAGTCCTGAAACAAATGGTGAACATTTCAGTTCAGGATATAAAAGAAATGGTCAGCAAACTTGAACCCCAGAAGTTTGAAAAAATGATCATTGATAACAACAGCCAGATAATTGTCTCAAATTATTTCTATTTGAAATATTCAGGTATCTCGGCAAACAGACAAGTGAAAAAAATTATTTCGCCTCTCTTTCCTGACATTGCAGGTGCTTTTGCCAAGTACGAAGGTGGTGATGTAACTCATGGCAGAAAAAAACTGATTCCTGATGACTCCATATTCCAACTGATTTCACAATATAAAATTGAGCCTGAAGATGATGATGTCATCATTACAATGAATGATGTATTTGAATTTCCTATTGAGGTTGAAAATGGTAATGTGTTGAATGTTCAACATAAATATTTTTTACCTGCAATGACCAGTAGCTTTGATTGCCCCACCTGCAAAGGAGAAAAGTATATCACTTGCACCAATCCTGCTTGTCTTGGAAAACATGAATGGGCTTGCCCTGTTTGCCGTGGATCACGTAAAGTTGGTTGTGATACATGCAATAACAGTGGCTTCGTGAAGTGTAAAAAATGCAATGGAAGGGGAGAAGAAAAATGTGGGTCATGTAAAGGAACAGCCGAAGTGAAATGCAGTCATTGCGGTGGGGATGGCTATGTCGGAAAACCAATGGATGATGGTTCCAACAAATGTACTTTGTGTGAAGGCAAAGGCTGGCATATTTGTCACGAATGCACTGCAGGCCTTGTAAAATGTATTGAATGCACTGGGAAAGGTGAAATTAAATGTACTCTGTGTCATGGCAAAGGGCAGTTGGACTGTACGGATTGTAAAGCAACCGGGAAAATTGTTTGCGATAAATGTTATTCTGACGAAAAGCGATATGGAAAGATCGATTGCCCAACTTGCAGGACTATGGGGCGATTGGGGCAGCTGATCTATGTTGAAACAACTATTACAAATCACGCAATTGAAAGAATCATTTGCAAGAATGCGAAACTGAATCTTATTAATGATGAGAATGTATTGGCCTGCGGAAACTCAAATGGAAAAACAGAAATCGTGATGGTCAACATCAATGATGAAAAAATAGAATCATACGATGAGTACAGCGGCGATTTTGCACTAGCAATGGAACGTGAATTATCATTGGAAAAAGTGAAGTTTCCCAAAATACTTAAGGAGGAATTATATTACGAATTGATTCCGTGCGTGCGCTCTTCATACAAACATATGCTTACAAATTCAATCAATGAATTTACTATTTTGAATTTTTTCAACAGACCGGTAATTCTGTTTCACTCTGAACCTGAACACCTGAAAGCAGGTGTTGGCAATACTGTAAAAGCCACTGGAAATTTCTTTGGTAAATTATTTAAAACAAAATCTTTTCAGGAAAAGGACGACAGAAAAAAAGAAATAAGGTTGATGGTGTACGTTGCTAAATCTGATGGTGCAATTCAGGATGTTGAGAAACAATTTATCTCTGAAAAAATAGGTTCTCTGGAGGGATTTACAAATGCCGAAAAGAAAGAGTTATTTGAGCTTATGAATGTTAAAATTGTTCCTGATCTTTCCAAAAATGATGTTGCTTTTAGTGAAAATGCAAACATTGAAGAGATCATGAAGAATATTATTAATGTAGCACTGTCGGACGGATTAATGGATATCCGAGAAAAAGAATTTATTGATAAAATTAAGTCGTTGCTGGGAAAAAAGCCTTGACGATTCTACTAATTATATGTAATTTTTCTGATAAATTCATATTGTTCTCTACGTAAAAACCATTAATTCTATTAGTGATTCACATAGAATTATCCAATTAATTCATAGAGATTTTACTAAATTTTGTTAAATTAAATTTTTGTAAAAAAGTTACTAAATTGATTTAATCCGGTATTTTTTAGTCTGAATATTTCCTATTCGCATTTTCGTCTAATTTTTTATCAAATCCTGAATTTTAACAATTCCTCCTTTCCCTTGCTAATATTGATTTAGCAATACAATAGGGTATTTAAATTCGTAAATTTGCATAATAAATAAACCTGTTTGGATAGTTAATACTTATGTTGAATTTTCTGAAAGGATTTTTTGTCTGTTTGTTAATTTTGGTAATGACTCAATTGGATGTTATTGCTCAGGATATTCATATTTCAGGTTATTCAATGGTCGTTTCTGATAGTTCTGAAGTTTATATTCCCGGATCGTTGGAGTTCTCGGCCAATTCATCAGCACCGTCAGTTTATTTAGATGGTAAAATTCTGCTGAAAGGAAATATTGTGAATAATTCAAACTCCGCTGTATTTGCAGGAATTGAAGCAATTCCCAATGGGGAACTAATTTTATGTGGGAATTATCTGCAATCAATAACAGGAAACTCTCCGCTTGAGTTTGAAAATATTTCTTTGAAAAATTATCGGAAAATTCTTGATCTTAATAACTGTAAAATAGATGGAATTTTAAGCGTTGATGCAGAACTGGATTTGAATAACAATAAGCTTATTATTAATAATCCATCCCCTTTTGCAATTGGCCATAAATCAAAATTTATTAAAAGTGAAACATCACCTCTCGATGGCGTGAGTGAGATTGAATGGGTTGTTGGTAATTCATCAGGCTCTTATATTGTTCCTTTTGGAACAGGTTCAGACACAACTGATGATGTTGAACTGAAGCTAAATATTCACCCAGCAACCAATCCTTCATCTGGCAAAATTAGTTTTGCAACATATCCGGCTATTACGCAGAATAAACCTTTACCTGATGGTGTAAATACTCTTCCATCAAAGGCAACTTTTATTGCTGACAGGTATTGGATAATTGATGCTGATTATCCTGTAAAGCCTGCAACGGATATTGAATTCAAATATACAGATGCTGATGTTTCTCCTCAGTCGAATCCTTTAATAAATTTGGATAGTCTGAAAGCTTATCGGTTCAACAGCAATATTCTTGAATGGACTGACTGGAATCCTGTTTGCACATCCATTCCCTCAGAAAAGAAAGTTGTAACCGGTAATATTGATGGGTCGAATTTGTATTCATCCTGGCTTCTGCAAAACAGAGAAAACCAGTTTTACTATTATATGCCAAATGCATTTACTCCCAATGGTGATGGCTTAAACGATACATTCGGTCCCGTATTTGATAATATTCCGAAATCATATAAATTCTATGTTCTTGACAGATGGAAATATGACATATTTTATTCGGATGATCCGAATAAACAATGGGATGGTAAAGATTATAAAAATATTATGCAAAACACAGGAATATACATCTGGATTTTGCAGGTTACTGATGAATATGGCAAAGAGTATACTGCTAGTGGACATGTAATGTTATTAAAATAAAATATATGAAAATAAATAAATTTTCTTTGATTTTTGTTCTACAGATTTTCTTAGGATATTTTTCTTATGCACAGGAAGGTGTAGGAATAAATAAATTTGGAAATCCTCCCGATCCATCGGCAGCTTTAGATGTTTCTTCCACGAATAAAGGCTTGCTGATACCACGGTTGAACACAGCTTTGCGAATTGCGATTGTAAATCCTGCTAATGGTTTGCTGGTATATGATACCGATTCTTCAAGCTTTTTCTATTATAATCTTTCAGCTTCAAAATGGGTTTCTTTAGCTAAAGCTACAAATGGAGTCGTTGGAAACACTGGACCGACAGGTCCTACCGGCCCTCAGGGAAATGTGGGTTCAACCGGTGCAAGCGGTCCACAGGGAAATACAGGATTGACAGGAGCTCAGGGCAATACTGGATTAACCGGTGCAACAGGCCCACAAGGAAATACAGGATTGACAGGAGCAACCGGTGCAACAGGCCCACAAGGAAATACCGGAATTACCGGTGCAACGGGAGCTCAGGGCAATACCGGTGCAACTGGTCCACAGGGAAATACTGGATTGTCTGGAGTAACCGGCCCGCAAGGTAATATAGGTATAACTGGAGCCACAGGTCTTCAGGGAAATACCGGATCGACAGGAGCAACAGGTGCAACAGGCCCACAAGGAAATATTGGGTTAACAGGAGCGACTGGCCCTCAGGGAAATACAGGAATTACAGGAGCTACAGGTGCAACCGGCTCAACTGGTCCACAAGGAAATGTTGGATTAACCGGAGCTACAGGTGCAACTGGTCTGCAGGGCAATACTGGAGCAACAGGTGCAACCGGCCTACAGGGAAATATAGGATTAACCGGAGCGACTGGCCCAACTGGTCCGCAAGGTAACATAGGATTAACAGGAGCAACAGGCCCTCAGGGAAATACAGGATTGACAGGAGCTACCGGGGCAACCGGCCCACAAGGGAATATTGGGTTAACTGGAGCAACTGGAGCAACCGGTCTACAGGGAAATACCGGATTGACAGGAGCTACCGGCGCAACTGGCCTACAAGGAAATATAGGATTAACAGGAGCGACTGGCCCTCAGGGAAATACTGGATTAACAGGAGCTACAGGTGCAACTGGCCCGCAAGGAATTTCTGGAACAACCGGTGCCACGGGTATACAAGGTAATACTGGCCCAACAGGTCCCCAGGGTTGCTCAACGCCTAATTATATCTTAAAGTTTGATGGAACCAATACCACTTGTAGTCAGATTTTTGATAATGCGACAAATGTTGGTATAAACCAAGCTGTTCCTCTTGAAAAACTTGATATCAATGGTGCCATTAAAATTGGTACTACTGTGAATAATACATTGGCAGCTATAAGATGGAATACAACGAAGAGCTATCATGAAGGAAATGTTTCAGGAACAGCTGGTGGATGGTACAAACTTGAAAATGATATGGTTGAAAATACGGGTACTTATACTGGTGCAATTCCGATGACTTGCGGCGCAAACAGTACGCCCTGTTCTTCACCAACTAATTATATCGTTGGAACAGGCACTACAAGTCTTACCAGTCCTTGTACTCCATTCAGAGGTTTCTGGGGCGATGCAAGAAATCAATATCTTTATCTTGCATCTGAATTGTCAGCAGCTGGCATGTTATCAGGTACTATTAATGCTCTTGCATTTGAAGTGCTTACAAAATCAAGTACTCAGCAGTATACAGGCTTTACTGTTAAAATAGGATGCACTTCAGCGACCTCCTTAAGCGGATATATTACAAGTGGGATGACTACAGTTTACAACTCAAACTATAATTCAGTGGCTGGGTGGAACAGTCTGCCACTAACCACTACCTTCGACTGGGATGGTACTTCAAACCTTGTTGTAGAAATATGTTTTGATAACTCATCTTATACCAGTGATGATGCGGTTCAGTCATCTACAACTTCATTTAGTTCCGTATATTATGGATATAATGACGGTGTTACAGGATCATGCGGCTACACCGGCTGGACAAATTACGGAGCTTCAACAGCCAGGCCTAATCTTCGATTCAGCACCTGCTCAATGCTTTTTACAGTGCTGGCTCCTTATCTTAGTTATAATGGTGGTATGGTCATTGGAACACCGACAGGGGGCTACAAAGGACCTGGGACAATAAATGCAAATGCAGTTTATGATGATAATTTGGTACTTACAGATTACGTTTTTGATAAATATTATGATGGAAAAATTAAATCACAGGATTCATCAAAACACTACGGATTTAATTTAATGTCCATTGATGAAATGGCTGCTTTCACTAAAAAAGAAAGGCATCTGCCAACTATTGAGGGTCGTGATGAATGGAACAGAAAGGGAACCTTTTCCTTGGGAGAATTGTCCCAACAACTTTGGGAAACGGTGGAAGTACAGGCTTTATACATAAAACAACTCAATGACAGGATGACTTTAATGGAAGATCAAATGGCAGAATACAAAGCGATGTTTGATCAGTTAATGACTAAATCCTCTACAGTTCAAGCAGCAGGAACCAATGCCGGAAACGTTTCAAAATCCGCTAACACGATTGAGTCAAGTGCAACAACTATTACAGAACTCGAGAAAATTATTTCAAAAATTCAGAATTCAACTGATATTTCAGCAGCTACGAAGGATGAAATGATCATGCAAGCTAAATTGAAATATGAAAATTCTCAAAAGTAGGTTGTAAGTTTCATTCAAGTCCTTTTGAGGGAAATACATATAGTCATTTATATTCTTTCCTTACTGTAGTTTTTAAGCTTTATTTTCCTACATTTGCCAAAATCTAAAATTTGGCATTATGTCGTTGACAAATGATAAATTCATTGGTGAAGGCCTTACTTACGATGATGTTTTATTAGTCCCTGCCTATTCGGAAGTAATGCCCCGCGAAGTAGATGTTTCGTCTTATCTAACGAAGAACATTAAACTGAATATTCCTGTTGTATCTGCAGCAATGGATACTGTTACCGAATCGGTAATGGCAATAGCTATTGCACAGGAAGGTGGCATTGGTGTATTGCACAAAAACATGTCAATCGCAGATCAGGCTAATGAAGTTCGAAAAGTGAAAAGGGCTGAAAACGGGATGATCCTGGAGCCTATTACACTTCATGAAGATGCGAAGGTTATTGATGCACTAAACCTGATGGCTGAAAATAAAATTGGAGGAATACCAGTTGTGAATGATAATTCGATATTGGTTGGAATTGTTACAAATCGTGACTTACGCTTTGAGAAAAGCATGGAACGACCGATAATTGAAATCATGACCAAGGAAAACCTTATCACTACTACCGAATTTACAAGTTTTGAAAAAGCCGCTGATATATTACAAGAACATAAAATTGAAAAACTGCCGGTTGTAGATAGTAATTATAAACTTGTCGGGCTCATCACTTATAAAGATATTATTAAAATAAAAGCCCGTCCGAATGCCTGTAAGGACAGCCGTGGACGCCTTAGGGTTGCAGCCGCTGTTGGTGTTACAAGCGATACACTCGAAAGAGTATCTGCACTTGTGAAAAACGGAGTCGATGCCATTGTTGTTGATACTGCGCACGGACATTCAATTAATATAATAAACACCTGCCGTTTAATAAAAAAACATTTTCCTGAAATTGATCTAATTGCAGGAAATATAGCAACAGCTGAGGCTGCAATAGATTTGGCGAAGGCTGGTGTTGATGGTGTTAAAGTTGGAATTGGTCCTGGTTCTATTTGTACAACACGCGTTATTGCAGGCGTTGGTGTTCCTCAGCTTCATGCTGTTTATGAAGTTGCAAATGCTCTAAAAGGACTGAATGTCCCTGTAATTGCCGATGGTGGAATTCGTTTCACTGGTGATATTGTAAAAGCTTTGGCCGCTGGCGCCAGTTCAGTGATGATTGGAAGTTTATTTGCCGGTGTTGATGAATCACCTGGTGAAACAATAATATTTGAAGGAAGAAAATTCAAAACTTATCGTGGAATGGGATCGATAGAAGCGATGCAGCTGGGATCCAAGGACCGTTATTTCCAGGATGCGGAAGATGATATAAAAAAATTAGTACCTGAAGGCATTGTTGGACGCGTTGCTTACAAAGGATCATTATCTGAAGTTATTCTCCAGATGGTTGGCGGCCTCCGTGCAGGTATGGGGTATTGCGGTGCTCCTAAAGTTGATATGCTTCAAAAGGCAAAATTCATTAGGATAACTTCTGCAGGAGTAAGGGAAAGCCATCCTCACGATGTAACTATTACACGTGAATCTCCGAATTATTCAAGCAAATCCAGTTGATGAATGCTTCTCATAAAATTTGTTAAACGAAAAACAATTTAATACCAAATAAATTATATTTGCGACTTGATTAAAATAACCAGATAATATGAAAACTAATTTAATGAAATTATTTCTTGCAATTGTTTGTTCTGCATTTGCTTTTGGAGTTTACGCACAGAAAACTGATGACCCTGTCTTACTTACAGTGGCCGGAGAAAAAGTTACCAAGTCAGAATTCATGAGTGTTTACAATAAGAACAACCTGAAAAAGGATGTGATTGATAAAAAATCACTTGAAGAATACCTTGATCTTTATGTGAACTTTAAACTTAAAGTTAAAGAAGCCGAAGCATTGGGTCTTGACACGGTTACTTCTTTCAAAACCGAACTCGCGGGTTATCGCAAACAGCTTGCACAACCATATCTGATCGATAAAGAAGTTAACGATAAGCTTCTTCAGGAAGCTTACGACAGGCTGCAATGGGATATCAGGGCTAGTCATATACTAATCAAGGTTGGTGCGAATGCTTCAGCTGATGATACCTTAAAAGCATATAAAAAAATATTAGCTATCCGCGATAGTATTGTTAAAAAAGGAAAAGATTTTGGCAAGATGGCTGTAGCTTATTCGGATGACCTTTCGGCAAGAGATCAGCAAGCGGCAGGCACCAGACCTTTCCAGAAAGGTAACAAAGGAGACTTAGGTTATTTTTCCGCACTTGATTTAATTTATCCTTTTGAAACTGCTGCTTACAATACCAAGGTAGGCGAGGTATCTATGCCGGTCAGAACCGATTTTGGCTATCACCTGATTTATGTAACCGACAGAAAACCGGCTATGGGTAAAGTCCAGGTTGCACATATCCTTGTTACAATTCCTGCAAATTCAACGGCTGTTGACTCTGCGAAATACAAAGCAAAAATTATGGAAATTGCTGATAAACTTAAAGCTGGTTCTAGCTTTGAAGACATGGCAAAACAGTTTTCCGATGATAAGGCATCAGCGCCCAAAGGTGGCGTTATTCCTTGGTTTGGCGTTAACAGGATGGTTCCTGAATTTATAGTTGCTATTGCAAAATTGAAAAATAAAGGCAATGTTTCTGACCCTGTACTTACAATGTATGGTTGGCATATAATAAAGCTTATTGACAGAAAGCCAATAGCTCCTTTAGACAGCATAAAATCGGAGTTGAAAGCTAAAATTACAAAGGATACCAGGTCAACCAAATCGAAAGAAGCAATGGTGACAAAGATCAAAAAAGAATATAGTTTCACTGATAATCCTGAAGCTTTAAAAGACTTCAATAAAGTAGTTGACGACAGCATATTTTTTAATAAATGGAAAGTTGAAAGAGCCAAAAGTCTTGATAAGACTATGTTTACACTGGCCGGGAAATCTTATACACAGCAGGATTTTGCACAATATATAAGCAAACACCAGTCATCAAAAACGGTAGAAGATGTCAGTTCATATCTTAATAGAACCTATAAAAGCTGGATTGAAGAAAAAGCTCTGGATTATGAAGACAGCCAGCTTGAAACTAAATATCCTGATTTTAAATCCCTGATGAAGGAATACCGGGATGGTATTTTACTTTTTGAATTGACGGATGACAAAGTCTGGTCAAAGGCAGTAAAAGATACTGTGGGCTTAAAAGAATATTACGAAAAGAATAAAGAAAGTTATATGTGGGAAGATCGCCTTGATGCTTCAGTTTACACTTGTTCAAATGCTAAAGTTGCAAAGGCAACACACAAACTAGTAAAAGCAGGTAAGCTCACCAACGATGAAATTCTGAAAGCTATAAATGTAAATTCTCAGCTTGACCTTAAGATTGAATCTTCAAAGTTTTTGAAAAAGGACAATTCAATAATTGATTCTATCGCCTGGACACCCGGAATTACAAAGGATATTAAAAAAGGAAATTATATCACTTTTGTGAAGGTATACAAATTCATTCCTAAACAGCCGAAAACATTAGCTGAAGCCAGGGGATTGATCACTGCTGATTATCAGACATACCTTGAAAAAAACTGGATTACTGAACTTAAGAAAAAATATCCTGTTGAAATTAACAAAGAAGTATTTTCAACAATAAAATAGAACTTTCTCAGTTTTTGTAAAAAGTTAACATGTCTGAACATTATGGCATGTTAACTTTTTAACTTAATTACAGGCATCATTAAACAAAGTTTATTGAAAAAGATTTTTATCATTATTGCCGCTTTATACTTCGCTTCCTGCGGGTCATCGGGTAAAAAGGAAGGAGTTGTTGCACGGGTATATGATGCATATCTTTATAAAACAGATATTATTGGTATTGTTCCTTCCGGCACTTCTTCGAAGGATAGTTTATCGATTGTAAAAAATTATATAAACAACTGGGTTAAACAAAAGCTAGTCATCCACAATGCTGAAGAGAACCTTTCATCCAAACAGAAGGATTTTGAAAAACAGTTAGAGGATTATAAAAATTCACTTATTGTTTTTAATTATGAAAAAGAGCTGATTCAGCAGAAACTTGATACAGCAATCAGCGATACTGCGATTTCTGCTTACTATGAAAAAAATACCAAGGATTTTCTGCTCAAGGACAACATTGTTAAAGTTTGGTATGTAAAGCTACCCTTGAAATCTTCCAATTCATCTACAGTCCAGGCACTTTATAAAACAGAAACTGCTGCAGCAAAACAATCGCTTGAAGAGTATTGTAAAAAATATGCTGTGAATTATTACCTGGATGATTCAACCTGGTTATATTTCAATGATCTGCTAAAAGAAATACCGATTAAAACGTACAACCAGGAAGATTATCTTAAGTACCACCGCTATATTGAAATGGACGATTCCCTATATTCTTATTTTGTAAATATAAAGGGGTTTCAAGTTAAAGAAAGTGTTTCGCCTTTGAGTTTTGAAAAAGAAAATGTAAGAAAGATAATTCTTAACAAAAGGAAACTCAAATTAATTGAGGAGATGCAGGATAATGTTTATAAGGATGCTTTAAAGAATAAGGACTTTGAAATTTATTAATAGCGAATTCATGAAAAAACTAATTATATTTTTAACGCTGGTTCTTGTTATTGGAACCGGAATGGCCCGCGCTCAGGATAAGATCATAAACCAGGTTGTAGCTGTTGTTGGGAGCAAAATGATATTGCTTTCGGATATTGAAGAACAGTATACGCAATATGTTTTACAGGGTTATACAAAAAGCGACACCAGCTTTAAGTGTGTACTTCTGGAGGAATTAATGTTTCAGAAACTTCTCCTGAATCAGGCCGATCTTGATAGTGTTACTGTTACCGAAGCCCAGGTTGAAACAGCCCTAACTAACAGAGTTGCATACTACGCCGAACAAATGGGAGGAGAAGAACAACTCGCAAAATACCTCAATCAAACTATTACAGAATTTAAAGCTGAAATGCACGATAACATGGAAAATGCGCTGTTGCAGCAGACCATGGAATCAAAGATTACCGAAAATGTAAAGGTAACACCTTCCGAGGTAAAATCTTTTTTTAACAACCTTGCTCCCGATAGCGTCCCTACTGTTAGTTCAAAGGTTGAAGTCGGTCAGATAGTTATTATGCCTAAAGTTAGTGAAGCCGAAAAAGAAAAAGCCAAAGCGAAACTTGATGCCATTCGCGAGAGAATAATGAAGGGTGAAGATTTTGCAACAATGGCAGTTCTTTATTCAGAAGATGAAGCCACATCTACGAAAGGTGGTGAACTTGGTCTTACCGCTAGAGGTGTTTTTGATCCTGAATTTGAAGCAGCAGCTTATAAATTAAAAGCTGGCGAGGTTTCTCCGGTAATCTTATCTGCTTACGGATACCATATTATTCAGCTAATTGAGCGTAGGGGTGAAACAATTAATGTCAGGCATATTTTAATTAAAACAAAAGTCGCGACTGAGGATTTACTTAAGGCTAAACAAAAACTGGATACTATTTATAATCTTATAAAAGCTGATTCAATTTCATTTGAAAAAGCTGCTGTTAAATATTCAGATGACCCTTCGAAAACAAATGGTGGCCTGTTGGTAAATACTGAAACAGGAACAAGTAAATTTGAACCGGATCAATTAGATGCTTCAGTATTTTTTGTTGTTGACAAAATGAAAGTCGGTGAAATATCCCAGCCCGTGCCTATGAAAACAGATGATGGCAAACAGGCCTATCGAATACTGTATCTTAAATCACGCACCGAGCCACATCGTGCAAACATGAAAGATGATTACGACTATGTTCAGAGTGCGGCACTGAAACAGAAGCAAAACCTTGCTGTTAAAGCATGGATTGAAAAGAAAGCTGCCACAACGTATATTCATGTTGCTGATGAATATAAAAACTGCAATTATACGTACAATTGGTTTAAAAAATAAAGACCTAAAGATATGACCTTTAAATCGGATGTTGAAGCGGTTGATGCGCTGGTAAGCAAATACAAAGACCTTAAGAATGAAGTCGCCAAAGTTATTGTGGGGCAGGATGAAATTATAAAAAGCCTGATCATTTGCATTTTCAGCAGGGGCCATTGCTTACTTGTCGGGGTACCGGGTCTTGCCAAAACACTTATGGTTAATACTCTTGCAAAAGCACTTGAACTTTCCTACAGCCGCATTCAGTTCACACCCGACTTAATGCCTTCTGATATTATTGGAACTGAAATTTTAGATGAAACACGCAAATTCAGATTTATTCATGGGCCCGTGTTTGCAAACGTAGTATTGGCAGATGAAATAAACAGAACTCCTCCAAAAACACAATCAGCTTTGCTTGAAGCAATGCAGGAAAAGGCCGTTACTGCTGCTGGAAATACCTATAAACTTGATGAACCATTTTTTGTATTAGCTACACAGAATCCGATTGAGCAGGAGGGGACCTATCCTTTGCCGGAAGCTCAACTTGACAGGTTTATGTTTAATGTGTGGCTTGATTATCCTTCGTTTCAGGAAGAAGTGAATATTGTGAAAGCTACTACTTCCGGATTAGACCCAAAAGTACAGGTGGTAATCAGCAAAGAGGAAATTATTTCTTACCAAAATGTACTTGATAAAATACCCGTTCCCGAGAATGTACTTCAGTATGCTGTAAACCTTGCCGTAAAGACACGCCCAAATACAGAGAAGGCTCACCCATGGGCCAATGATTATTTATCATGGGGTGCGGGCCCGCGTGCATCGCAATACCTGATTATAGGGGCAAAAGCTCATGCTGCTATTAATGGTAAATATTCACCCGATATTGAAGATGTTAATGCAGTTGCAGTTTCTGTGCTCAGACACAGGATTGTGCGAAATTATAAAGCTGAGGCTGAAGGAATGGATGCCGAGCGCATTGTAAGGGAATTCCTGAAATAAAATTTTTCAAATATTTTCTGACCCTTTCATATTCAATGATTGACAATGTGTGTTAATCATAAAATTTATTTTATTTAACAGCAAATATCGGCTCTGCGCAGAAAACTAAGTGTTTTCTCTTGACTTTATTCGTGGAATAACGTATCTTTATTGATCATAAAACTAACCAAAACCCAAAGCATATGAGAAAAATCTTACTCCTCTTTGCTCTCCTCTTCTCTTTCTACCAGTCCAACGCTTCTCATCTTATGGGAGGTGAAATTACCGCACAGCATATTGGAGGTAATGATTATGCTGTTACGCTCACAGTTTATCGCGATACATTAGGTATCTCAATGGCTACGACCGCATTTTTTGATGTGAAAGATGTCAATGGCAATTCTTTATTTCAGTTTAATTGTGATTACGATACACAGATTTCAGGAATACTGATTCCCGGTTATCCATACGGTGTAGAGATTTATGTTTTTCATGACACCATTACTTTGCCGGGCCCTGGTATGTATTCTATTTCTTACACCGACTGTTGCAGAAATGCTGCAATACTTAATATGTCAATGCCGGACAATGAGAGTATGATCCTGAAGACGATTGTTACTGATGATACTGTACCCAATTCAACACCTTTATTCTTAGCACCGCCTGTTTTCTTTGTTCAGGTCAATACACCTTGGGTATATAATCCCTTGCCTTATGACCCGGATGGAGATTCTTTGCACTGGTCACTTGGTGTGCCATTAGGCGGTGATACAATACCTGTTGCGGGTTATACACTTCCTCAGGCTGATTCGTCTGGACCTTTTACGATTGACCCTTTCACCGGCGCAGTATTATGGACGCCAAGCACTCTCGGTAATTTTGCAACAACAGTACTTGTTGAAGAATATAGGAATGGTATAAAAATTGGCGAGATACGACGCGACATGCAAATGATTGTTGTAGCCGATACAAGCGCAATTGCAAAAATTACAAATTTTAACAACATTCCTATAAATGGGCAGGGATATCCCTATGTGGAAATTTATGCCAATCAGAATTATAACCTGACCTTGAATGCCTATGATCCTAATACCGCAGAAATAGTGCACATGTATTCGTATGGGGAACCTTATTTGTTAGGTCAGAATTCTGCAACCTTTACAACTACATATCTTAAAAAGAAAAATGATAATACTCTTACTGCTAACTTCAGCTGGAATCCTGATGAAACGATGGCTCGCGATAAACCGTATCTTGTTGTTTTCAGAGTGAGTGATAATTATTTCACCCATGATTACACTGTGGCTTTTAAAGTAAAAGCACCAACTGCAATTACTGAAAATAATATTTTCTCCATGGGTAATATTTATCCGAACCCGGTTAATTCAATGATTTTTCTTCCAGTTTCACTGGATAAAGAAACTAAAATTTCTATGCGCGTTCTTGATATTCTCGGAAACCAGGTTTATTCGATGCCAGATGGCTTCTATGATACCGGAAAGCATCTGTTGTCTGGTGTGATTGATTTACCAAACGGACAGTATATTGCCCAGATATTTAAGGATGGCAAAGTTTACAAAACCCAGAAGATCGTTGTGATCAGATAAGTGCCGTTTTTTTTAGATAAAAAAAGCATGGTTAATTAACCATGCTTTTTAATTTTGTAAGGATTGATTAATCGTGATCATCATCATGATGCTCTTGCTGCTCTTCTTTCATTTCAGTACTGATGTCAGTTGCCATGTCCTTGAAAAATTTTGCAAGTTTGGTTTTTTGTTCTGCATTGCACAAAGCAAAAAGTGAATAATACTGTTCAATGCTGGACCGGTTAATTTCAGTATATGAAACGCCAGTCTGTCTTGCAATGGAATCAATAACTGTTGTATCAGGGGAGGCTTTTGAGAATTCAGTATACACTTCTACTCGGTAGTTTTCCAACTTATCGTAAAGGTCTTCTTTCTTTGTCCGAATATTTTTTTTGTCAGTTTCTAATTTAGCTTTTTGTTCATCAGAAAATTTAAGATCATTGTCAATAAAATCTTTAAGTCTTCTGTGTGTATCGGTCGACATCCTCTGCTTGAATTTCCAACTGTGATAAAATATTGAACCCACAGTGGCTATATTTGTAACAAGAAGAAAAATCAAAAGCCAGTTACGAATTCTGTTTTTGGTGAAAAAACTCATTTTATTTGGATTTAATATGTTGGAAAATTATCAGCTAATTGTTCATCAGCAGCAGGTATATCCTGTTTACTGGTATTGTTATTTTTAATATCATTCTGTTTGCTGTTGGTTTGTTTTATACCAAGCATCAACCCGGAATAAACTGCAGCAGTCAATATTATAGCCAGAATGCCGGCATGTGCGAATCGCAGCACTAACGGGTTTAATTTTACCTGAGGTACGGAACTCGACTCAAGCCTGCCGGATAATTTTGTATAGAAAAAAGGACTGATTTCAGCGGATTTTTCTTCCTGTATCAGATTTTCAAAACCGGTTAAATAAACATAACTTTCCTTGCAGGAATCACAACTTTCAAGATGAAGCAGCAATTGCTTTTCTTCATCAGCGGGCAATGATTTGTCTACAAGCAAAACAAGTTTCTTTTTGAATTTTTTACATTCCATGGTTTTGCGCTTTTAAAAATTAGACATTTTGTTTTTATATAACTTGCGTTTATCTTTAAAAAATTAATACTTACCCTTTCTATAGTTCAATAATCGTTTTTGTAAATTTAATTTTGCCCGGTGAATCAGCGATTCAACTGCCGATAATGAAATGTCCATCACTTCAGCAATATCCAGATAAGCCATGTCATCATATTTCGATAAAGTAAATGCGATGCGCTGGTTTTCTGGTAAAGAGTTAATAGCTTTATTAAGAACATCAATAAGTTCTTTTTTTTCTAATTTGTGGTCCATCTTGCCTGGCTCTTCCATTGAAAATTCGTTGTCGCCCGAACGGGATCCTTTAATGAGCTGCTCAATAGAAAGTGTGAGGCGTGCCTGTTTGTTTTTACGGATATGATTTAAAGATTTATTAACGGCAATTCTGTAAACCCATGTAGAGAGCTTGGAATCGCCTCTGAACCTGCCCACAGATCTGTGTACTTCAATAAAAACATCCTGGGCAATATCTTCTGCATCTTCCTGATTATGGACAAAGCCAAGGCAGGTGTGAAAAACATTTTTCTGAAATGTTTTTACAAGTTCACGGAAAGCCTTTTCATCTTTTTCGGCGAGCCCTTTTATGATGGCCTCTTCATTCATTCGCAGGATAGTTGTAATCAGCAAAGATATAATTTTGATGCATAGGCGCATCAATTCTTAATAAAGATAAAATCAGTAAAAAATTACTGAACAGAAATTTTTCCAGAGCCAATAAAGTTATTGTCATTTGTGAGGCGGTAGAAATATATTCCTGTGTTGAGATTTTTCTTTCGAAGAATAAAGTTTTTCCCGGAAATATTTTCAATCCTTTCAATTTCTCTTCCTTCGATATCAGTAAGGATCAGCAAGCCTTTATGCATTTCATTGCTTACAGATATTATGGTATAATCATTAAACGGATTGGGAGCAATTGAAATGGTTGCATCCGTAAACTGGCTCTCTTCGATTCCTGCATTTCCTCCACATATCCAGTTATATATGTGGTTGGTTGTAAAAGAAATAACAGTGTCCATATATAATCTGAATTGCCCGCCTGCATTTGTGTCGTAGGGTATATGAGCCTGTCCCATGAAAATATGGAAAGGGTTTTCAATTCCCAGATGTTGGCATCTGAGGTTAATTGATGAACTTCCATCAACTTCTGTAATTGCAACTATCATAGAAATATCTGCAGTGCCAAATGGAACTTCTGTATCAAGGTTCCCGTGCATGCTGATTAAAGGAATATCACCTGCTTCAATCCATGCTGAATCATTTATTGCGCCACAAAGATTTACCACATAATTCACATGGCTTGAATATCCAGGATTGCCACTGTTACCTTCAAGTCCCCCAAGACCTGTTGTATCAATTGTTGTTACAGGAAGTTCCGACGCCTTATCAAGATATGCTACATGCAATGCTGTCATAGCGCCTGCTGAGCTGCCTCCGGCAATTATTAAGTTTGGATTTATTTTGTAAATATTTGCTCCTGCGGCATCCTGCCTGAAAAACCTTATAGCAGCACGATAATCATGTATTGCACGCATTAATGCATATGTATATTCGCGTTCAGGATATTGATAAGCTGTAAGATAATCCATACCAACGCGGTAATCAATAGAAGCGGCAACATACCCCCTTGATGCAAATGCCTTACAAAGCGTGACAAGTGCAAGTTCTGCTTTATCTTCCTGCATAAAACTACCTTTGGGTGCAAAAATTATTAAGGGACGATTAGTTGCTGAATCTCCGTGAGGAAGATAAATATCAAGCTTCAACTGCCGGGTAGTTCCATCGTAATTGATGTTCTGACCATACATAATATCTTTGATTGTATCAACAGCGAAGAGGCTGTCAAGATAACGTCCACCACTGCAATTGACCTGTGCATGTAAAAATATATTGAATGAAATGGTCATCAGAAAAAGAAAAGTGATTTTTTTCATAGTGTAGGAATTAAGGGTAATACAAATATATACTAAATTGATTTAGTAAAAAAGAAAATTTTAAAAAAGTTGAGTGGATAACACGTGCACTATTTTTAATTTCGGCAAAGCTTTTATATTTTTGAAGAAAAAAGAATTGAAGCATTTTGTAGTATTCATCGTTACCTTCATCCTGTCGGAACTATCCTATTCCCAAAATTATACACAAACGGTAAAAGGAACTGTTCAGGACAAAGATTCAAAGGGTCCATTATGGGGTGCCAGCGTCATAGTTCTTAATAGTTCTCCACTGAGAGGTGTACTTACTGATTCTGCGGGGAATTTTAAGTTAAAAAATGTTCCTGTGGGCCGTCATACTTTCAAAATATCTTTTGTTGGTTACGAAGATATTATTCTTCCGGAAATCCTTATAAGTACCGGAAAGGAAATGGTGTTGAATTTAGAAATGCAGGAAAAAGTTTCCAGGATGAAGACAATCACCATTACAGCCGAAAAGATAAAGGATAAGCCCATAAATACGATGGCTACTGTGAGTGCAAGATCTTTCAATGTGGAAGAAACCGGAAGGTATGCCGCATGCATTAATGATCCTGCGCGAATGGCACAATCATATGCAGGAGTTTCATCGAATGGTGATGAAAGCAATGAAATTATTATACGAGGAAATTCACCTCGTGGACTTCTCTGGCGTCTGGAGGGAATTGAAATACCAAACCCAAATCATTTCAGTAACGGAGAAGGTGATTCAGGCGGAGGTGTGAGTATGTTAAGCAACAGCCTGCTTTCAAATTCTGATTTTTTTACTGGCGCATTTCCTGCAGAATACGGGAATGCATTATCGGGAGTATTTGATATAAATCTGCGAAAAGGAAACCTGGAAAAACATGAGTATGCTGTGCAATTGGGTGTTCTTGGCATGGAAGCTGCGGCTGAAGGACCTTTTACGAAGAATCATAAAAGCTCATACTTGATAAGCTATCGATATTCCACGCTAGATTTTTTGTATAAAATTGGAATTAATGTGGCAGGTAATATTATTCCAAAATATCAGGATACTCAGTTTAATCTTTTTTTCCCGACGGCGAAAGCTGGTAAGTTTAACCTGTGGGGCATAGGAGGGATGAGCAACACAGCCAATACTCCAATCAGCGACAGTTCGAAATGGGAAAAATATACTGATAAACTTAATTACAATGACCTGCATAAGACCGGTGTTATTGGCCTTACACACGTGCTTTCGTTAAAAAATAATCGTACTTACTTCAAAACAGTTGCTGCCGTTTCAGCAGAAAGAAATGTTGGAATTGAGGACACACTTAATTACGATTATGATTTAAGGCCTATTTCGAGGGATACCTTCGATTATATTATTTCACGAATTTCAGTTTTAATGAATCATAAATTCAACAGCAGAAATATACTGAGAACGGGCTTGATATATGGGAATTATAATTATAATCTTTCAGTAAAAGAACTCGACCCAACTACAGGTGATTTTAAATTTTTTCTGAACAGCAAAGGAAACACAGGCCTTGCTGAATATTACATACAGTGGCAGCATCGGCCAAATGAAGACCTTACCATCAATACGGGAATTCACTCAATGTATTTTTTACTGAATAATAATTATTCACTTGAGCCACGATTAGGACTTCGGTGGCAATTCAACGGGACCATGGCATTGAATGCAGGATTAGGACTGCACAGCAGGATTGAAACAATATCGAATTACATGACAGAAAAAACTCTATCGGATGGAACAGTAATTAAACCAAACCTGAATACTAAATTTACGAGAGCTTTTCATGCAGTACTCGGATATGATTTTACAATTCGTGAAGATGTAAGATTAAAGGCAGAGGCATATTATCAATATTTATTTGATGTGCCTGTTCAGGATAGCATTTCAACATTTTCAGCACTGAATTTTGTGGGTGGATTTACAAATATTTCCCTTGTAAACAAAGGTCTTGGCCGCAATTACGGAATTGACTTTACCCTGGAAAAGTTTTTTACAAAATCGTATTATTTTCTGTTGACAGCCTCATTATACGAATCGAAATATAAAGCAAGTGATAATGTATGGAGAAATACCTTCTTCAACGGTAATTATATTTTTAATGCATTAGCGGGAAAAGAGATTAAAACTGGAAAAGAAAAAAATAATATTTTCAACATAAACACACGTTTTATATGGAAAGGTGGAAACAGGCTTACACCAATTGATCTGACTCAATCACTCGTGGAAAATAAGGCTGTTTATGATGTTGCTGAAACTTATAAAATCAAAGGACCCGATTATATTCGTCTTGACTTGCAATTGAGTTACAGAAAAAATAAACCAAAGTATTCATGGATCATTGCACTCGATTTTGAAAATCTAACAAACCGTATGAATATTTACGATGAATATTACGATAAAGAAACCAAACAGATTGAGAAGAATTACAATCTTGGTATACTGCCGATCCTGAATTTCAAAGTAGAATTCTGAATTAATATTTCCAATTAAAAGACATCAGAAAGATAAGTTTAACCCTAAACTGGGCATGATGGGCAATTGATTAACGCGTTCCTGCGTTATGCGATCCTGGTAAAAAATATTTTTCCTGTCATATACATTCGTAACGCTAAAGATTGCATCAAGGTTTGTATATTCACCAAGTTCAAAATGTTTCTTGATTGTAAAATCAAGTCGATGGTAGTATGGTAATCTTCCTCCATTCAGATCGGAATAAATAATTCCCAGTTGACCGTTTTCAGTAGTATAATCGGTGTTTATTCCATTTGGGAAAGTGAGATTTTCATAGTACCCCTGAGTAAGGGTAAAAGGGAATCCTGAACCCAGGTTCCACCGTATATCAATTCCCCAATCATAATTTTTTCCAAACGTATATGATGAAACAAGATTGATATTATGCCTTCTGTCGTAGTGAGGCAGGTAATCAATTATGCCATCATTACGGTGAATATAACCTAAAGAATAAACGCCCCAAATATAAAGACGATTGTACTCATATTTGACCGAAACATCAAAACCTTCAGCGTCTCCCTTTTCTATAATGAAATCTTTTTTCAGGTAATCGGGTTTATCAGCATTCGCTTCGTTGTCATCAAAAATTTTGTTGCGGTTGATGTTGGTTAACTGCGGAAAGTATTTGTAATATCCTTCAACATTTACAGTAAGATGTTTTGCTGGGTCAAATTCAACACCCAGTATAAGATGATCAGCAAGCTGCAATTTTGTTTTCACAGGGTTGCCGTTGAATTCAGTTTGCAGGTTTTCCGGCCCCGAGAGGAATCCATAAAACAGGTTCACTACATCTCTGTCGGAGTTTGCACTGATAAAATTCTGTGAATACATTCCCGCAGCTAATTTTAAACGGACTTTTTTAGTAAGGTTATATTTCATCGCCAGTCGTGGCTCCGGCATCATTGTTTGCAATGATGCATAATATTGTACACGGAAACTGGGCTCTAATAAAAATTTTCCCAATGTCCATTTATATTTAAAAAAAGCAGCAAGTTCCGTTGTATTATCGTTTATGTCAATTATGCGGTTTACAGAATTGAAGTAATTAAAAATTGTTTTGAATCCGAGCATATTGATTCCCCAACGGGCTTCATTTTTCCCAAGAAAATAAGTAAAATTCAGTCCCATATTAAAACCATTGATTTCGCTGGTACGTGGATCCCTGTTTGCTTCTTCGAGAGCAATTTTATAATCGGAATATGCAACGTTTCCCTGAAATAAAACTGATGAGTTTGAAGGCACCAGAATGAAGTTTGATCCAATTCCATAAGTTTTCCAATTGAAATCAGAAATAGCTTTATAATTTACTTTGTCATTAAAATTGAATCCGTAAAAATTCAACTTGTTTCCATTTGAACCGTTCATTGAAACTTTGCCATAAAGGTCGGTATAGTTAAATGGTAGTCCGGCTTTATCAATATACTGGTAAAATATTTTTGAACTTTGTTTCAGGTATGAATTTTTTGCAGAAAAAATAAATGAAGTACTCCCACCTCCTGTTGATTTTTCTCTCTGCAGCGGTCCTTCAAGCAATAGTTTTGCACCAAAAGGACTTAGTGAAGTTTTACCTGCAAATCTTTTTTTATTTCCATCGCGTGTTGAAATATCCATTACTGATGAAATCCTGTCACCGTATTCTGCTCCAAATCCACCTGTATAGACATCAGCATTACGCAATATGTCTGTATCGAAAACAGAAAACAAACCGATTGAATGAAACGGATTATAAACAACCATTCCGTCCAACAACACTTCATTCTGAATAGGTGACCCACCGCGTATATATAACTGCCCTCCCTGATCGCCTGTAAAGATAACGCCCGGAAGCACCTGCAGGTATTGGGCCAGATCCGGTTGTCCGCCGACAGATGGAATCTGAGAAATTTGTTTGGGGGTGATTTTTACAACTGAGGTTTTGGTTTCAGTTTTTACATCTTCCTTTTCAGCAGATACATTGAGCTCCTTTAAAGAAATATTTGATTTGGTAAGTTTTAGATTTTGTGAAAGGATATCATTGGCTTTTAAGGATACCGGGCGCTGGATAGAATCGAAGCCCATGTAAGTAATCATTAGTATATAATCACCTGCGGGAATTTTGGAAATTACATAATATCCATTTACATCAGTAACAGAACCATACTGCGTCCCTTTCAGGTAAACACTCGTAAATATTACAGGTTCTCCAGTAGCGTCTTCGGTAATAAATCCCTTGATGCTTGCGGTTTGCGAAAATACTGACGAGCTGAATAGAAGCACAGCAGTAAGAAAAAACAGAAAAGTATTTTTTATTTTCATGCGAACGGTGATAACAAATCGATTCGTTGTAAAATTAAGCAAAAATAAATGTGTTGCGGAAATTTTTTCTTTTTTTTGACAATAATTAAACTGATTTCCTTCGGTAGTTGGATATTTAACAGGGCAAAGATTGTTCCCGATCTAATGCAAAATCTGGTATACAAGTTCTTTTAATAATTCACCATCAGGGGCGGTGGCATTATCAACGCCTTTGCTTTTCATATCATATTTCCTGAGCAAAGCAATTACTTTTTTTGTTTTTGATAAATTGTAATTTTTTGCTGCAAGCTGGTATTCCGGAAAGAAGAATGCATTAATCCCGAGTGCTGCAGCAATTCCATTTTTTGTTTTGTCGGAGGCATAATGAAATAGTAAATTTTTTGCAAAAAAAGAATAAAGGCTTGGAAGTGTCTTTATGTTTGGGTTTTCGCGGGGATTTGCGGCAAAATAATTTATAATCTGGTTGCATTTGAAAACATCTTTCTTACCCAGTGCCCGCTGCAATTCAAAGATATTAAAATCCTTACTTATGCCTATATTCTGTTCAATATGAAGCGGTGTAATTTCTGTTCCCACAGGAACATTTATTGAAAGTTTTGTAAGCTCGTTTGTAATTTTACTAAGGTCAGAACCAAGAAATTCCGCCAGCATTGCAGCAGCATCAGGACGAATGGTGTAATTTTTTTTCTTCAGAAAATTTTGAATCCATGCAGGAAGTTGGTTGTCGTATAGTTTATCCGATTCATAAAGAACGCCATGTTTCTCGATACTTTTCGCGTAAGTTTTCCTGCGGTCGATTTTTTTATATTTGTAGCATAGCACCAGAATGGTTGATTTCAAAGGATTATCATAGTAAGCTTCCATTGGATGCTTCTCTTTGTCCTTTTTATCATCTTTTACTTTTGCATCAGGAACAAGATTTTTTACATCCTGTGCTTCTTTAACTATAACAACCTGGTAATTTGCCATCATCGGAAAACGCTTGGCATTCGCAAGAATGGTGGCCACATCCACATCTCTTCCGTAAACAATAGTCTGATTGAATTCTTTTTCAAGATCGTTCAGCACATGATCAGCAATATAATCGGATATCTCGTCAATGAAGTAGGCTTCTTCTCCCATGAGAAAATAAACTTGCCTGTAAATTTTGTTTTGCAGTTCACTGATGATCTCGTCGAATTTCATGCGGCCTAGGAGAAAATAAATAATTAATCAAATTCAAACAAAAGGTGTTTAACTGTAAGTCCGTTATTTATCAGCTGATTCAGGGAATCGATACCAATAAGTAAATGTTCTTCGGTATATTTTTCAGACACTTTTTTATCGCTTTCTTCCGTTTTAACACCTGATGAAATCATTGGCTGATCGGACACAAGCAGTAATGCTCCAGAAGGAATACTGTTGGCAAAACCTACAGAAAAAATTGTTGCAGTTTCCATATCCACTGCCATTGCTCTTGTCACCCTTAGGTATTCTTTGAATTCATCATCATGTTCCCAAACACGGCGATTGGTGGTATAAACGGTCCCTGTCCAGTAATCGCGGCCGTGATCACGAATAGTTGTTGATACCGCTTTCTGAAGGCTGAATGCCGGAAGTGCTGGTACTTCGGGAGGAAAATAATCATTGGAAGTTCCTTCGCCGCGAATGGCTGCTATAGGTAATATCAGATCACCGAGATTGTTTTTCTTTTTCAATCCGCCGCATTTTCCTAAAAATAATGCAGCTTTTGCATCAATAGCACTCAGCAGATCCATAATTGTTGCAGCATTTGCACTTCCCATTCCAAAGTTAACGATGGTAATATTATTTGCAGTTGCAGATGGCATAGCTTTATCAAGTCCCCTGATTTCAACATCAAATTTTTCAGCGAACATCCTTAAATACCGGTTGAAATTTGTAAGAAGGACATATTGCCCGAATTCTCCAATCTGTGTGCCTGTATATCTGGGAAGCCAGTTCTCTACAATTTCTTTTTTCGTTTTCATTTTAATAAAATTTTCATCGGCAAAATTACTTTTTTTCCTGACATCTTCTTACTTTTTATAACGATGCAGAAATGGTTTTCATAATTTCATATTGGCATATCGGATACTATTTGCACACTGGTGGATTGTAAAAAGCCAAGATTCTACATACATTTGCATAGTTATGGATGTAATGCAAAAGTTAAGCCTGCCGGAATATACTTTCAGCTATCGCTTGTTCAGAGGGAAGCGCCAGATATTTGATTCTGTGAGAAAAAAATTTGTATCGCTATCTCCTGAAGAATGGGTGAGGCAGAATTTTATTGCCTGGCTGATACAAACAAAGAAATATCCGGCAGGACTTATTGCTGTTGAAAAGGAGCTTTCCTTCAACGATATGAAGAAAAGATATGATGCTGTTATTTACAGTAACAAACATGCACCTGCGATGCTTATTGAATGTAAAGCACCTGGCATTTCTATAACGCAGAAGGTTTTTGATCAGGCTGCCCGCTATAATTTAGTTTTAAAAGTGAAGCATCTGATTATTACTAATGGAATGAATCATTATTATTGCTCCATTGATTTTGAAAACGGATCATTTACCTTTAATGATAAGGTTCCTGATTACAATGAATTATTTTGAAAAAGCTCTAAAATTTAGTATCTTGCAAAAAATTTCTGCCATGAAGAGTCACAAACCTTTCCTGCTGATTTTATTCTTAATATGTGCATCGATTACCCAGGCACAGGTGAAATATTTCAGGCTACCGGAACATGTTGCTGACAGCGACTATATATCGAAAACAATTATTATAAATATAAAACCTGAATTCAGGGCATTTTGCAAAGAGAATATTATTGATATTCCCAAATTGAATGATGCATTAAATTTAATTGGAACCAAGTTAATAGCCAAGAAATTTCCGGGAAAGAATAAACCTGCCACTGAATATAACAGGTTTGGAGATAAGATGGTTGATCTTTCATTGATTTATGAATTGAAATATTCGGGTAATCTTAAAATTGAATCGGCCATTAATAAATTGCTTTCAACAGGTATATTAGAATATGCTGAACCTCATTATTTGCCACACTTATTGGATGCTTACAACCCTGATGATCCACTTGCAGATACCACAAATTCTAATTTCTGTATGTGGCATCTTAAAAAAATAAAAGCATATGATGCGTGGGGCATTCAGAAAGGCGATACAAATATTGTAATTGGAATAACCGATACAGGAACGGAAATTTTTCATCCTGACCTTATCAACAGCATTAAAATAAATTATGCTGATCCTATTAATGGTATGGATGATGATGGTGATGGTTTCACAGATAATTATTACGGATGGGATCTTGGCGATAATGATAACAACCCGGGATGGAACGGAAATTCTTACGACCGGCATGGCATACATGTATCGGGATTAGCTGCTGCAACTGTAAATAATGGAATTGGTGTTGCCGGTACAGGATTTAAATGTAAGTATCTTCCTGTGAAGATTACCGATACTACCGGTTCTTTAACAATGGCTTATGAAGGTATTGTATATGCTGCTGATCACGGATGCAGTATTATTAACTGTTCGTGGGGCGGATATGGCGGAGCCGGAGTGTTTGGACAAAGCATTGTGGATTATGCCACCAATAATATGGGCGCACTGGTTGTTGCTGCTGCCGGAAATTCAAATAATGATTATCCTGTTTACCCGGCATCCTATGATAATGTGATGAGTGTTGGAAATACAGATCAAAATGACCATCGTTGGGTTGATACTGCAACCGGTACTGGTTCAAGTTATGGTGTCAATGTAGATATTTCAGCTCCGGGAAGATCTGTATATTCTACATGGACAACGGGCGGATATACACAAAGCACAGGCACATCCATGTCGGCACCTGTTGTGTGTGGTGCTGCTGCAATTGTAAAATCGCATTTTCTTACTTATTCTCCCACACAGATTGCTGCCCAGCTTCAGGCTTCCGCAGATAATATTGATACTATTCCGTATAATATACCTTATGCCGGTTTAATGGGCTCTGGCAGGTTAAACATGTATCGAGCGCTTACCAATAATAGTCCGTGGATTAAAATGATCAAGGACAGTGTGAATGACGGAAATGACCAAAGTTATATTGCAGGTGACACACTTCGATTATCAGGAGTTTATAAAAACTATCTTCAGCCATCGAACAGCGACCTGAGGATTGTTTTAAGCACTACAAGTCCATATGTGACTATTCTCGACTCTGTTTCACTCATGGGTGTGATTCAGCAGCTTGCAACAAAAGATAATTATGCTGATCCATTTGATGCAAAGATTTTAGCAGGAACTCCATTAAGTACGCAGATTGATTTCAAGCTTACTTTCGAAGATGCACAACTGAATTACAAGTCAACACAGTTTTTCTCAGTGATTGTAAATGTTGATTATCTTGCATTCAGTGTTAACAAAATAGCGACAACTGTTACCAGTAAAGGGAAAATAGGATATAATAAATCAGATAATATTTCTCAGGGTGTAGGTTATACATATCAGAACGGTTGGTCTTATCTGGTTGATCGTTGTGCCGGATTTTTAGTGGGCAATTCTACATCTCAGGTTTCAGATAATTTATACGGGTCTGCTGCTGGCACAACTGATAATGATTTCAAATTAGTAAGTGTGGTCCATAAAATTGTTCCACCTGATTTGGGCGACCTTGAAACTGAATGTAAATTCAATGATAACAATGCAGGTGCTAACAAATTAAATCTTTCCATAAAACATAAAACCATAGGTTGGTCAACTGCACCAAAAGATAAATTTATTATTATGGAATTTACTGTAACAAATAATGGAAGTGTTCCCTTGTCTTCATTATATGCCGGTCTGTTTATGGATTGGGACATGAGTGCTGATGGTGCTCCTGATGATCGTATCAGCTATGATGCAACCAATGAAATGGGATATACTTATTCTTCTGATGGTGGCCCTTATTGTGGAATTAAACTGCTTTCGGGCGGTACTGTGCATCATTATGCTTTTGACAAGGATGGTGCTTTCAATGGAACCAACAACAGTATTAATATTAATGATGGTTTCATTCCTTATGAAAAATACACTGCTTTAAAAACAAATGCCAACAGAAATTTGGCAGGAACTTCGCAATATGGAAATGATGTTGCTGATATGATCAGCACTGGTCCATTTGTGCTGTTGCCGGGAGATTCAATCATAACAACTTTTGCACTTATTTCAGGTGATCACCTTGCCGATATACAAGCATCAGCAGTGGAAGCGGATAATGTTTATAACCATGCGGGAATTTCAGAAAATGAATTGAATAATTTAGCTCTTTTATCTGACATTTATCCGAATCCGGCAAGTGGTTCTATATCCCTTAGTATTCATATGGCTACTGATGCAATTGTGACTTTGAATCTGGTCGATCAGAGCGGAAAAATTGTACAGTGTCTAAAAACCGGGAAGCTGATTCAGGGAGATCATCCTTTCACATTTCAGACAACAGGAATGGCTGCAGGATTGTATCATGTAAGTCTCTGTTGCGGTAATACTATTGTTTCGAAAGACGTAACCATTATAAAATAATTTCGTAAATATCATAGTTGAAGAAAAATTATGATTAAAGACATTCCTGTAGAATTTCAAAATTTTGTACTGGTTACGCTGTTTGCGCTGATTATTGGCCTAGCTCAGCGCAGACTGCATCCAAGCAATGAAGATTACAAAGCATTTGGCACTGACAGAACTTTCACGTTTGTTGGTATACTTGGCTATATCCTTTGTGTAATCAAGCCCGGCGATTACACACTATTTTTAGGTGGTGGATTTGCACTTGTGCTTTTTCTGGCAATCTATTATTATCAGCGATTGCTGAATATGAAAGTATATGGTATTACTTCTATTATTGTCGGATTACTTACCTATTGTCTCGCACCACTGGTTATCACACAGCCAAAATGGTTATTCATGCTGGTGGTAGTGACCGTGTTGATTTTCACTGAGCTGAAAGAATCCTTTGGTGCCATTTCTAAGAAATTTGATAAGGACGAATTTATTACGCTGGGAAAATTCCTGGTAATTGCAGGAGTAATTTTGCCTGTTATTCCTGACGAACCTTTTGTATCATACCTAAGCATTACTCCTTATAAGATATGGCTTGCAGTTGTTGTAATATCAAGTATTTCATACCTTAGTTATCTGCTCAGGAAATTTGTTTTTAAAAATTCGGGAGTCCTTATCAGTGGTGTACTTGGTGGTTTATACAGCAGTACTGCCACAACTATTATTCTTTCGAAAAAATGCAGGGACAGCAACGGAAATAAATTTGAATATGCCGGAGCTATACTATTAGCAACATGCATGATGTACCTGCGTGTACTGATTCTTCTCTTCATTTTTAATGCATTACTTTTTTCTGTGTTGTTATTAAGTTTTTTGATTCTTATTGTTGTTTCAGGATTGACGGCATTGATTGTAATCAGAATAGACAACCACAAACAAAATGATGAAGAGATTGTGGAAGACGATAAAAATCCACTTGAATTCAAAGTGGCGCTGCTTTTTACGATGCTTTATGTTGCATTTACATTCATTACCTGGTATGCAATTTCAAATTTTGGAACTGACGGGCTTAAGGCATTGTCGCTGATTGTGGGTGTCACGGATATTGACCCTTTTCTGATTAATATTTTCCAGGGAAAATATGAGGTTGCAACAAACATACTTGCACTGGCTTCACTTCAGGCCATCATCAGCAATAATCTAGTAAAAGCTGTGTATGCCGGATTTATTGCCGGCAAGCAGGTACGTAAAGCCATTTTCATAGGCTTCTCTGTTATTATTATAGTGAATATCCTGCTGGTAATTTACTTTTACAGTATATAAATTATAATCCAAATTTTTTTTACACTTACAATTTTTGATGTTGGATTTTTTATTCCAACATTTTTCTACCTTTGGCGCCTAATCCCAAAATTATGAAAAAAATATTTTTACTCTGCATGCTTTGTTATTCCTTGTCGTTAGTTACAGGACAGAACACAACCAATACAAATAGTGATAAAAAATTCGGAATAAGTTTCTCCGGCTTTATAAAGTCAGAAGCTGCTTTTGATACGCGACAAATAGTCAACACCCGTGAGGCGATGCTTGTTTTTTATCCTGCAAATATTTTGCTTGATAAAAATGGGGAAGACATCAATGCAAAACCTGGCTTTAATCAATATGCCATGGCTTCGCGACTTACGGGCACTATTACAGGTCCTGATGCATTTGGTGCGAAGGCAATGGCTTACCTTGAAGGTGATTTTACAGGACCTTCTTCAGCCGAAAACAATGCATTTCGTTTACGACATGCATATTTAAAACTTACTTGGACAAATTCGGAATTACTAACGGGGCAATACTGGCATCCGCTGAATGTTCCTGAAATGATTCCTTATGTTATTTCGCTGAATACCGGTGCTCCTTTTCACCCGTTTTCAAGACAGCCACAAATACGGTTCACCCATAACTTCGGAAAAATTAAGTTTGTTGCTGTGGCTTCTTCCGACAGGGATTATGCAAGCATAGGACCTTTGGGAACTACCTACGAATATCAGCGTAACAGTGCAATTCCTAATTTTGATGCACAACTGCAATATAAAAATGAGGATAAAATATTTTTTGGAATTGGCGCTGATTACCGTAAACTTACTCCAAGGTTAAAAACCGACAGCGGTTATATTGCTGATGAGTCGCTCGATTGTATTGTTGCCACTGCTTTTGCAAAAATAAATTTCGGAAAAGTTACTGTTAAACTTCAGGGAGTTTTTGGTCAGAATTTATATGAACACCTTATGATGGGAGGTTTTGCAATGGAAAAAATTGATACAGCTACCGGCAGAATGACCTGGACTAACCTTACTCAACTTACCTGCTGGACTGATATTTCGACCAATAATAAAGAAAAGTTCAATGCCGGACTGTTTGCAGGTTATGCGAAAAATATGGGTTCGCAGCATAATATATGGGGCGCTTCGTATGGCAGGGGAAATGATATTGCCTATGTATATAGAGTTTCACCACGTATTACTTATACTTCAGGCAACGTAACCCTGGCATCGGAATTTGAATACACCACTGCTGCGTATGGAAAAGCCGACTGGCTGGGCGAAGTGCAGAATACTAAAAATGTATCCAACCTGCGCATTTTATTAGCGGCCGTTTATAATTTTTAAAGCGTTATCCGAAAAACATTTTTCTGAAATAATGGTCAGTAAAACAATTTCCATGGTTGATTCTTCAGCTGTAAGCACTGCAGCTGAAGGCCGGATATTGTCAATGAGGATTACAAATCATAGCCTGGAAACTGCAGTTCTTGATACTGTTCATTCAACAGTGACAGCAATAGAAAGTTGGGATTACAGCATCGACAATGATTTTGTATTTGCAGAAAATGTTCTTGGAAAAATAATTGAAGATTCATCATTTCTGAAAAAACAATTTGCAAGAATTATTTTTATTCCAGACCATCACCTGTATACACTGATGCCTGATAAATTATTCCTTGAAAATGATAGCAGAAAATATTTGGCTTTCAATCATAGAATAGATTCAAATGAAAAAATAAATATCGATCATCTGCAGGAGTTGCAGCTGAGGAATATTTATTGGCAGCCTTATGAACTTGCAAAAAGCGCAGAAAAATATTTTTCAAATGTTCAGCACATCCATTTAGTTTCCTCACTGATAAAATCTTTTTCAAAGGAGAAATATTCAGGTACAAATGTCCTGATTAATTACTGTGGCAAGCGAATGGATGTGATTATTTTTAAAGAAAGTCAAATTGTTTTTTGCAATTCTTTTTTTTATGAATCACCTGCTGATATGATATATTTTCTTTTGAATATTTTTCAGCAGACCGTTGTCACTGCTTCAGCACCCATTACGCTTACCGGAGAAATTGCAAAAAAAACTGACGAATATGAAATCATTTCAAAATATTTTTCCAATGTTAGTTTTGCAAAACCACCTTTGAATTATAATTATTACCAGGAATTGTTGCAGCTGCCGTTGCACAAATATTACGGAATTCTAAATTCATTCAGATGCGCATTGTAAGCGGAACACATAAGGGAAGGCAGATTCACCCACCCGTAAACCTGCCAGTAAGGCCCACTACTGATTTTGCAAAGGAAAGTCTTTTCAATATTTTAAATAACCGCATCGACTTCGAAAGTACTGATGTGTTGGATCTTTTTGCGGGAACCGGAAGCATCTCACTGGAGTTTGCATCGCGGGGATGTCCTGCAGTAACTTCAGTTGATTTAAATTTCAGATGTACGGAGTTTATTAAAAAAGTTTCAGATGAAATGAAGTTTGCAACTATCCGTGCTGTAAAAGCCAATGCCTTTTCTTTCCTTGGATTCTGCAAGGTGAAATACGATTTAATATTTGCCGACCCTCCTTATGATATGCAGAATTCCTCCACCATTCCAGATATTGTTTTTGAAAAAGAATTACTGAACAAAGAAGGCATATTAATTATAGAGCATCCGCGTGAACTCGACTTTTCAGCACATCCTAAATTTACCGAACATCGCAATTACGGCAAAGTGAATTTCAGTTTTTTTGTGAATGAGTGATTATTAAAAACTATCTTAAAAGGATAAATAACGATAGTTGACAAGTCATAAGTGAAATGGAAATCTAGTTTAAAGTTAAGCATAAATTTTGTGTCATACTAAGCTTGTCGAAGTATGACAACCCCATTATTATCCGGTCACACTTCGATTTGCCTTCGATTAACACAGGCTGACATTACTCTTTGTGACATTTGTGGCATTTGAAGATTAACCAAGCACTGGGTTTAGCGAGGAAGAGTAAAAATATTAATGTTTTAATTATAATAGATTTTCTTCAATTCACATTTTTACAATCATCGCACCTGAATATTTCTTCCCATTATAAATTTTCAGAAAATAATTGCCAGCAGGCAGCGCTTTAATATCAATCGAAAGCAAATGATTATCTTTTTGTATTAAGTTTTTTTCAGTCAAGACAATTTCTCCTGATGAATTAAAAAGCTGAAGTGAAAAATTATTTTCAATTTTTTCAGGAAGTTTTACATTGACTTTGTTTGCCGACGGGTTAGGATAGACATTCAATTCCGTATATTCTGCATTTTCTGTTAAACCCATGAAAGCAGGAAGTACATTCACTCCTTTAATGGCTTCTGCGGTATTGCCCCATGAATCGCGCAGAACAAGTTTTAAATTATATTGTCCTGCTGCAAGTCCGCTTGTATTCCAGATGCACAGTGTATCGTTGTGTTTTGTATTCAGAGAGTCGGCAATTATTTCAGTCCAGTCAGCATCACCATTTTTTTGATAATACATTCTGTAACTGCCGAAATCCATAAGGTTACTGATTGAAGTTTTTTCAATCCATACAGAACCGGTAACAGGAACAATCCTGTCGGTGTAGGTGTCGAAAGGCTGGCTAATAAAGGCATACCATGCACATGCTTTATCAAGCGCAACTGGCTCCTGCGGAACATTGCTCTGGATTATCATAATCACTGAGTTGCCCAGCGCTGACGGATATCCGTTTACAATGGAAGAATAGGCAAATAACAAAATTCCGTTTCCCTGGCTTCTTACATAACCCGAAGCTGAAGCAAAACCGGCAAGCATAAATGTAGTGTCGTTGGTCCACATATATCCACCTGATCCATCACAGTAAAAATTTGAGCCGCTGAGTTGTGACCGGCCCATAGTGCCTATTTCTCCTACTATGCAGCCCGTCATATTAATATATGAATGTTCCATCGGGTACAAGCTCCATGTCATCACACTGCAGTTATTAAGTTGCAGATTTCTGTCGCTTAATGATGCCGTAAAGTTTGAATAACTTGAATTGTCAACCAAACCATTAACCGTGATTGTATCACTTCCGAGAAACCATAATCCAATGGAACGGATTTGGGAATTTGAAATAGTAACATCCGAACCGGTAACCGGCATCATTCCCCACATTACATCAGTGCAACTGTCGGCATCAATGGAATATTCTATACCTCTTATTCCCGGAACTGTGTTGTTGAATAGGTAATTGTGTACCGTATCATTTGCAGGAAAGCTGAAGTTGATAATTGCAGTATCCGGGAAATGGTGCCAAAGAAGAACGGTATTGGAATTTCTGAATTTTAAGTTTGCGCGATCGGTTATTACATATTCGCCTGCCACATTGATCCTGCCAATATTGAAAGTCGAGTGACCATATAGACCATTTGTTGTGAAACCATTTTGTGTAACATTTTTTAATTCCAGGTATGCGCTGTCTGTTGCTACCAGGTTGTGCGAAAGTCCGCTGTGATCCACCGTTGTATTATGATAGATCACTCTTCCTCCGCCTGTAATTACAAGCGATCGCTGATAAAAATATTGCTGAGGTATATATAGTGTTGAGGAATCGGAAATCAGTTGTGGATGAGCTCCCATGAGATAAATATCGCCAAGTATTGTAGCATTTGCATCCTGGAATTTCAGCAGACCATTGTTCACAATAAATATTGGCCCTTCGTGCATCCATGTGCCTGTAATGGTCATCGTATCGGTTACAATCAATGTATCGTAAATTAATTTACTTTTTCCCTTGCAAGCCAGAAATGCCTGGGGTATTTTTAAATTTTCTTTAAACTTCATCATCTGCAGAAGCCCGGATTCATTATGTTTTGAAACAGATAAAGAATCGACTGTTTTTTTTCCAGAAGAAATTTCATTTAGCGCTAATGTGTTAAATTTATGAATCTGTTCAGCTGGAAATTTGAAAGGACTCTGTGCCCTGAGATTGAAGCAGAGTAAGGATGACAGAAATAGAATAATTATAGTGGAAAATTTATTTCTCATAAAATTTATTTTTAATGCATAAAGATATAAAGAATCCGGTTCTTCATATTCCAAACAAATTTTATCTTTGAAGAAAAAACATCATGATAATTCGCGAAGCTAAAATTGCCGACATTCCTGTAATCGCCGACTTTCAGGTTTCAATGGCTGCGGAAACAGAGAATATAAAACTCGATTTAAATACCGTTCGTTGGGGCGTTAATAAAGTTTTTTATGATAAAGCAACAGGAACTTATCTTGTTGCTGAACAGGATGAAAAAATTGTTGCTTCACTGCTGATGCTTTACGAATGGAGCGACTGGCGCAACGGCCAGGTTATCTGGATTCACTCGGTTTATGTTAAACCGGAATACAGAAAGCATGGAATTTTTAAGGAGATGTATTCTCATTTAAAAAAGCTTGTTGCCGAAAATGAGAACTGCAAAGGACTTCGTTTGTATGTGGATAAAACAAATACTAATGCAATGAAAGTTTATGAGTCTCTTGGCATGAGCGGTGATCATTATATAGTGTACGAGTGGATGAAACCTGAAGTATCTAAAAAGTAGTTTATGGAATTTTGTAAAAATTCCTGATCAGAATTGACGTATTTTTATTTACTACCTTTGTGCATCAAATTATTTTACATGAAAAAGATCGCTGTTTTTCCGGGTTCTTTTGATCCCATTACTAAAGGGCATGAATCGGTGGTGATACGCGCCATTCCTTTATTTGATGAGATAGTGGTTGCAATAGGGGAGAACTCCGAAAAGAAAAGTTATTTCCCTGTCGAAAAACGACTTGAATGGATTGAGCAAACGTTTGCAACCTTCCCGAATGTGAAAGTGATAAAATATCGTGGCTTAACAGTTGACCTTTGCAAAAAACTCCATGCAGCATACATCTTACGCGGATTAAGGACTTCCATCGATTTCGAATTCGAAAGAAGTATCGGCCAGATGAACAAAGATATTTTTCCGGGAATAGAAACAATTTTTATGCTTACAGCGCCTGAGTTTACGCATTTGAATTCCTCAATAGTTAGAGAGATTCACAAAAACGGTGGCGATATTCTTCAGTTTGTTCCTGACAGTATGCGCATGTAATAAATTCTGGCAACACAGCGTTATTATGAAAACTTATTCAATGCGAAGCAATTTAAAACCTGTAATCTTTTTCTTTTTCCTATTTATTTTAGCTCCCTCCACATTATTCAGTCAGAATGTTACCGTGAAAGGCAAAGTGCTGAAAGGGGCCGAAGGTAAAACAATTGCGCTGTATGCATATTCCGATCAGCTTACTTATACATTTACCAAAATTGCTTCTGCAAAAATTGATTCCACCGGAAAATTTAATTTTTCATTCAAAACTGATAAAATTATATTTGCTTATCTGAAGATTGATTTTAACCAGGCACCTATTTATATTGAACCCTGGAAAACATACGATATGGTCATAACCTGCGCCGACTGCGGTGCTGCAGATGATCATCAGAATCCGTACCTTTATCCTAAGCAGCTTGATGTTGTTCTTTCCGGAAAAGATTCATCAGAAATCAACAGCCTAATAGAGCGTTTCAACGCCATGTACGAAAATTTTGTATGGAAGAACTATGCATTGCTGGTAAAGCAGCGTAACAAAATGAAAATTGATTCTTTTGAACTCAGCTTAAATAAACAATTCGGAATTTATAAAAATGATTATGTTTCAAGTCTTATAAAGTACCGCTGTGGTCAGCTTGAGGAAATGGGACAGATTATATCTGCGAAAAATATTGCTAAAAAATATTTCTGGAAACAGCCTGTGCTTTATGACAACACAGGCTATATGGAATTCTTTAATGAATTTTTTAATAATTATGTTCCAGCCGAATCGCATGGTATAACAATGGATGATCTTGACAGAACCATAAATACTGAAAGAAGTTTTCCTGCGCTGCTCGATTCACTTGGAAAAGATTCAGTATTACGAAATGAAGTGATCAGGGAACTGGTGGCCATGAAAACCATTTCAACGCTGTATTATGTAAAGGGCTTTGATAAATCGTCAATTCTGGAAATGTTCAATTATGTAATTGATAACAGCAAGTTTCCCCAGCATAAAATTATTGCACAGAATTATATAAAATACCTTACTAAGCTTACTGTAGGTACTGCAGCACCTGATTTTACGCTAAAGGATTTTACAGGACTTTCATATTCATTATCGGAATTCAATAAGGATAAATATGTTTACCTGTTTTTCTGGACAACCTGGTCGGCAACCAGCCTTTCAGAAATGGATTTACTAAGTAAACTGAAAGAAAAATACGGAACCAAAGTTGAATTTGTCGGGATATGTGCTGATAAAGAATTCATGACGTATTATTACTTTATGCAGAAAAATAAAAAATACGATTTTACAACGCTGCATTTCGGAAACAACCAGGATCTTTTAGAAAACTATGAGGTGAAAGCATATCCTGCTTTTGTGCTCATTGGTCCTGATGGTAAAATATTACAGTATCCAGCGGAACCTCCGAGCGGTGCCTTGAATGAACTTTTCTATGATCTTACAAAGATAAAATAAAGTATCCTGAATTTTATAAATACCCGGAACTTGTCAGCAATTCAACAATGGATGCATAGGAATCGCGCATCATCCAGGGAATATCTTTTTTGCTCAGCCACTTAACTACAGTAATATCTTCCAATGTTTGCGGTGTGATATGAGTATCATCGCTATAACTCATTTCAAACCAATGTGTTTTTTTTATGACTCTTTTTCCATCAAGTCTGTATGTATGATAAGTGGGTTCAAGTTCTTTCTTGATTGTAAGCCCTGCAATGCCGGTTTCTTCCATAACCTCACGGATAGCTGTTTCATTGGGTTTTTCGCCCGGTTCCATTTTTCCTTTAGGAAGATCCCATTTTCCATAACGGAAAATAAATAAAATCTGGTCACTGTCTTTTCTTACCAAACCACCTGCTGCTTCTATCATCGGAAATAATGATACGATTAAATCGGGATTTCCACTAACATAAAGGTTGTCCATTGAACGATCCTTTTCAAACTCGTCAATCTTCTGTAAGAGTAATGATTCCGAGGAGTATTGCAGGTTTCTGCCGGCTCTGTCCGAAAAATTTTCTGTGCCGTCTGAAAGAAAAATGCATTTGTTGTTTATAAAAACTTTATACATTTGCCCTATGAAATTAAATAATGATTCCGCTTTAAAGGTTGCTGAATTTTTATTGCAAATTAAAGCAATAAAACTGGAAGTTACTAATCCTTTTACATGGGCGTCGGGATGGAAATCTCCAATCTATTGCGACAACAGAAAAACTCTGTCGTATCCTAAAATCAGGACATATATCAGGCAGCAGTTTGTCCGTATTATCAACGATGAATTCGGTCTACCCGATGTAATTGCGGGAGTGGCCACAGGCGGGATAGCCATGGGTGCTTTGGTAGCGCAGGAAATGGGACTTCCATTTGTTTATGTGCGTCAGTCGGAAAAAAGTCATGGTCTTGAAAATAAAATCGAAGGTGTTATTGAATCCGGTCAATCGGTTGTGATTATTGAAGATTTAATTTCAACCGGCGGCAGCAGTCTTAAAGCTGTGGAAGCTCTGCGTAAAGCCAAATGCGAAGTAAAAGGCATGGCAGCAATATTTACTTATGGATTTCCTGTTGCAACCGAAGCATTTAAAAAAGCAAAATGCCCGGTAATGACATTGAGTAATTATGAAAATTTAATTCAGCAGGCTGCTAAAAGCGGTTATGTTGATGAAGAAGATTTGGTTACACTTGCCAAGTGGCGTGAGAACCCTGATAAATGGGGACAATAAACAAGCTTCAAGACTCAGGCTCCAGCTTTCAAGGAGCAAATCGTAACTCGTAAATCAAAAATCGAAAATCGCATTGACACGTATAGAAAGCGACATAGCTGAAATAAACAATTCGCCCGAAAAAGTGTATAATTTTCTGAGCGATATGAATAATTTTGGAAAGCTGATGCCCGAGCAGGTAATCAACTGGAAATCGACTGAAGATACTTGTTCGTTTACAATTAAAGGAATGACGGATCTTTCTATGAAGATTTCTGAAAAAAATCCATATTCAAAAGTTATTATTATCCCGGGAGATAAAGCCCCGTTTAATTTCAGTCTTATAATCAACCTGCAGAATCCGAAGGAAAATCTCACTGTTGCACAATTAATTTTCGATGCTGAGTTGAATGCTATGATGGAAATGCTTGCGCGCAAACCACTTCATAACTTTATAAATATGCTTGCCGCAAAACTGAAAGAACTCGGTGATAAGCTTTAATTGAAAAATTTCTTTATGTGACTTAGTGATCACTTTGAGTACCTTTTATGTAATAGCTATATACAAAGCCTCACTGAGTATCACAATGGTTCATTAAGACCTCATCGGATATTTTCCTTACTTTCGCATTTCTGTAATTGACTAAACATTTCAATGATCTATCTTCAAGTAGAAAATATTTCCAAATCCTTTGGCGAAAAAAAACTTTTCGAAAATATTTCCTTTGGTGTTCATAAAGATCAGAAAATTGCTCTTATTGCGAAAAACGGAACAGGTAAATCCACACTCTTAAGAATTATTGCAGGACTTGAACAGCAGGATAGCGGAAGCATTGTGCTCAGGAATGATGTCACCTATACCTTCCTTGATCAGAATCCTGTTTTCAATGAATCATTGAGCGTGCTCGATGGTGTTTTTGCTACATCCGGAACTTTGATAAATGTGGTGAAGGAATATGAAGCAGCAATAGTGTCAGATGATAAGAAAAGAATTTCCGAAGCCACTGATGCCATGGAAGTCAATAAGGCATGGGACTATGAAGTGCAGATAAGGCAAATACTCGGACAACTTGAAATAACAGATCTTAAACAAAAAATTTACGAATTAAGCGGCGGGCAGAAGAAACGCCTTGCGCTGGCGAATGCACTTATCAGTGAACCCGACCTGCTTATTCTCGATGAACCCACCAACCACCTGGATCTGGATATGATAGTATGGCTCGAGAAATTTCTTCAGCGCACGCGTTGCACTTTGCTTATGGTTACTCACGACAGGTATTTTCTCGACAGGGTTTGCAACGATATTATTGAAATTGATAACGGTAAATTAAATCGCTATAGAGGCAACTATTCGTATTTTCTTGAAAAACGCGATGAACGCATTGCCCTGGAAAATACAGTGATTGAAAAAGCACAAAATATTCTTCGCACTGAACTCGAGTGGATGCGCAGAATGCCAAAGGCACGTACAACCAAATCAAAAAGCCGCATTGAGTCTTTTTACGATATTAAAGAGATTGCTTCAGGTAAAAAGCATGATGCAGGTTTACGCATGCATATGAAAAGTTCCAGGCTTGGTAAAAAGATTATTGAGATAAATTATATCAGTAAAAAGTTTGGTGAAAAGGCACTTCTTGAAAATTTCGAATATACATTTAAACGCAGTGAAAGAATTGGTATTGTTGGTAAAAATGGTTGTGGAAAGTCTACTTTTCTCAATATTCTGACAGGATCAATTCCACCTGATTCGGGAAATGTTGATGTAGGGGAAACCATACAGTTTGGCTATTATAAGCAGGAAGGAATTATATTTAATGATGAACAGCGCGTTATAGATATTGCCAAGGATGTTGCAGATGTTGTAAAACTTAGTAATGGCAGGAAAGTTTCTGTTTCGGAATTTCTGATACAGTTTTTATTCACTCCTGAAATGCAGTATACGCCAGTTGGAAAACTGAGTGGTGGTGAACGCCGAAGGCTCTACCTTATGACTGTCCTCATGAAAAGCCCGAATTTTCTGATTCTTGACGAACCCACAAATGACCTTGATATTCTTACGTTGAATGTTCTTGAAGATTATCTTAAGAATTTTGAAGGCTGTGTGCTGATGGTTTCACACGACAGATTTTTTATGGATAAAATTGTTGAACATCTTTTTGTGTTTGAGGGAAACTGCGTGGTGCGCGACTTTCCGGGGAATTATTCACGTTATCTGGAGTACAAGGAAATTCAGGCTGATTTGAAAAAGAGAACCGAAATCAAAATAGAAAAAGTTCAAAAAGAGCGGCCGCTGAAAGAAAAATCAAACAAGCTTTCATATAAAGAGCAGAAGGAATTTGATACACTTGAAACCGAGATCAGCGATCTGGAAAACGAAAAGATAACAATTGAAGCAGCACTCTCAGCGGGCGAAATTGCCACTGAGGAAATAATTGAAAAATCGAACCGCCTTGGTGAAATTATTCCACTGCTCGAAACAAAAACCGAGCGATGGCTTGAACTGAGTATGAAATACGAAGATTGATTTCGGAAATTATTTTTTCATTTTTTGCGACTTTGCGTCTTAGCGCGACAATTAATTCTTATTCAAAAAATATTTATAAATTTATTGCTTAATGGATATATTGATGAATAAAATTTCTGCTATAGTTCCCATAAAAAAAGATTCTGAACGTATCCCCGGAAAAAATTTCCTTCCTTTTTGCGGAAAGCCTTTATTCCATTATATGCTCAGCACATTGCAGCAGTGCGAAGTGATCGAAAAAATTATCATTGATACTGATTCCGAAATAATATTGTGGGAAGTTCCTGATGTTTACAACAAGGCTCAAATTATTACTCGTCCGGATTTTTTACTTGGCAATCATATTGTGGCCAATGAACTAATTGCTTACGATATTTCACAAACAAGCGATGAACATTTTTTTCAGACGCATGTCACCAATCCATTGCTGTCAGTACGAAGCATTACAAATGCAGTGCATCTTTATTTCAATATGCTGCATATTTACGATTCTCTATTCTCAGTGAACTCTATACGCAAACGAATGTATGATGCTAACTACAGACCTTTGAATCATTCCTTTGATGAAATGAAACCCACGCAGGAAATGGATCCTGTGTATATGGAAAATTCAAACATGTTTATTTTTTCAAAATCATCATTCAAAAAAGCCGGAAAAAGCCGCATTGGTCTTAAGCCACAGCTTTTCGAAATGAACAATATTGAAAGTATCGATATTGATTATCCTGAAGATTTTGAACTTGCGGAAATTATTTATCAGAATAGAAATAATTTTTTAATTGATAGTTTTTAATAATTCTTCTCGCAGCTCAATCATTATTTTTTCTGTAGCTCCGGTATTTTGTTGGATGTAAGATTTTATTTCTTGCTTCCTAATGATGTTTTCTCTTTCCTTGTATGCCTTTCGCAGTATAGCATTCAGATCATCAGTATTCGTAAAAATTGTTGCAAATTCTTTTTTAATCATTTCAAGCGCTTCAGAATAATTACGATGGTTTGGCCCGAAAGCAACAGGAATGCCGTATACAGCAGGTTCCAGAATGTTATGAATACCAATGGAATTAAAACCGCCGCCGATAATTGCAACATCAGCATAGCAGTAAAGGCCTGCCAGTATTCCAACACAGTCGATCCATAATATGTTATGAGAAGATTTTAATTCATCAATATTTGAGAAATTGATCATCTCCGCATTTTCTTCCTGAAGTTTTTTTAATTTTTCCTTGTCAGGATCATGAGGCACCATAATCAATTTGAAAGGCAGGTCATTCAGGCTTTTCAAGGATTTAAAAATTATTCTCTCATCTTTTGCAAGAGTACTTCCTGCTATTATACAGAACTTATTATCAATGAAATTTTCAATTTCTGGAAAATCATTTACTATTATAGATTCTCTGAACACCCTGTCAAAGCGCATGTTTCCGGCAACACAAATTTTGGAAACATTAAAATGCACCGATAGAAGTTTCTTTGTAATTTCATTCTGACAAAAAATATTATCAAAATATAAGAAAGCCTTTTTATAGATAAGCCTGCCTGGCCATTTTAAAAATTTACTTTCGCCTGATATTGCAATTGATGCAAGATACAGAGGTATAATTCTTTGATGAATTTCTGAAATATAGTTAAACCATATCTCAGCGCGAATAAAAAAAACTGCCTTTGGTTTTACAATATCGAGAAATGTTTTTGCATTTTTTGGAAAATCAGCAGGTAGGTACATCACGCAATCGGCATGGCTGTAGTTCTTTCTAACTTCATAGCCGGAAGGGGAGAAGAATGTCAGTAAAATTTTAAAGGAAGGAAATTCGAATTTTACTCTTTCTATCAGTTCTCTTCCATCCTCAAACTCTCCCAGTGACGAGCAATGGAACCATATCCAATTTTTTTCTGCTTTCGTTTTTTGTTGAAGATGTTGTTCCCAGTTTTTTCTTCCGTTCACCCACAAGAGTGCTTTTTTATGCCTGAATAAAAATCCACCATGGATTACAAGTACATAAAGGCCCACTACAATGTTGTACAGAAATTTCATTTTGAAAACAGAAAGTTTTGTAATGCCTCCACAGTTGAAAAACTATAGTCAGCTCCGGCATTTTCCAGTTCTTCTTTCGTACCATATCCGTATAGAATACCAATGGTACTAGCCCCTGCAGCTTTTCCAGCAAACACATCATGCTTACGGTCACCAATCATTACACAATCGTACGCAGATCTATTTGGTATTTTATCCAGAACACAGGTCATCAGGAAACTTTTTTCAGAATTACTTCCATCCAATTCGCAACCTAGAATGTTATTAAAATATTTATCTATTTTATGAAGAGCTGCTATTTTTTTTGCATAAGGCGTTGGCTTTGCTGTAAGTATATACAACTTTGCACCCTGTTCTTTTAAATTCTTTAATAATTCCGCAATGCCAGCATATAGCGTGCATTGGCAGATTCCGTTTTTTTCATAATGTTTCCTGAAAATGTTTACAGCCTCCCAGGCCTGATCCTTATCATGAAAATAAAATTGTTCAAGTGATTCATGCAAAGGCATTCCGATTAGTTTTTTAATATCGGTATCAGCTGTAAGTGTTATTCCAAATTGTAAAAGGGCATATTCCAGGCAGTTCCGTATTCCGGCTAATGAGTCGCAAAGTGTTCCGTCCAGGTCAAAAAATACGGTAGAATATTTTAGCATCTATTTTTTTCTAAAAAACAATATTAAGAAAATTTCCCAATATCTGACCATTCAGCATTTTTTTTATCTATTTCATTCAGCATTCTTAAATGAAAAGCAGTGTCCTACAACTGTAAAACATTTCATCTGTAATCAATTTAAAAAGCAAAAACCACAAACAGATTCACTTTACTGAAGAAAAATAATTTCTTTAAGATCACATTCTATCATTTTTCCTTCTTTTTCGAGTATCAGCATTCCTTCTTCAGAAACATCAATGATAGTGGCAGAAATAATTTCATTATTGTATTTGTAAAGCGCTTTTTCACCTTTTCTGTATAAGGCTGATAAATAATCTGCATCAATTGAATCAATGTTTTCATTACGCAACTGCTCATACCGCTCGTCGATGCAGGAACAAAGCAGCGAAAGGCACTCTTTCAGATTGTGATCTTTACCAGTGATGTTCTTTAGCGATATTGGGTTTGGTGCGTTACTGCTGAAAATTTCCTGGTTGATATTTATTCCGATTCCAAGGATAGAATACTGAAAAGTATTACCAATGATAGCATTTTCAATCAGCATCCCTGAAATCTTTTTATTTCCTGCATAAACATCATTGGGCCATTTTATTTTTACCTGCGAAGCAGTACCAACCAGTTTTGATATCATATCAAACACTCCCAGTGAAACGATTTTGTTGAGCATAAATTGCTGTTCAAGTGGAAGGAATTCTGGATGCATTACAATGCTGATGGTTAAATTTTTTCCAATTTCGCTTTCCCATATATTTTCTCCGGCGCCTTTTCCACAGCTTTGATAAATAGCAGTAATAACAGTGCCCTCTTGCAGCTTCTCTTTACTGAGTAATTCAGAGGTATAGCGGTTTGTGGAGGTGGTCTCTTTAAGTTCGATAATATTGTCGCCTGTCATGATTAGTCTTTTTGGCTTATGCTTATCAAGGAAGAAGTGTAGTATAAGGTATTATATTTTTTGTTACCTTTGCAGGTTATAAACGGGCAAAACATTACAAATGTAAATAAACCGCTTGTAATTTCAGGATTTTGGTTGAAGATTTAAGTAATGAATGGGATTAAGCGAAAAGAATTATATAAGTGAATTAATAAACTCAGTGAATGGCAAAGAGGAAAAAGAAATCAGAAACTTCAGATTTTTTAACTGAAATAATTATAAAAGGAATTCTTGATAAAAAGGGAAAGCAAATTGTCAGCATGAATTTGAAAGAAATTAATCATGCAGTTTCCGACTATTTTATTGTATGTCACGGCACATCTACAACACAGGTGAATGCAATTGCTGAATCCATCGAGGATGTGGTGAGGGAAGCAATAGGCGTAAAACCATGGCATCGCGAAGGACTTCAGAATCTGGAATGGGTACTTCTCGATTATGTAGATGTTGTGGTGCATATTTTTCAGGAAGATGCGCGCAAGTTTTATCAGATCGAAAACCTTTGGGCCGATGCTGATGTAAAAGTTATAGATGAAGATTAATATTGATTTTTTTATAGAAGGAGAAACGAATGGCCGATAATCAGAATAATCCACAGGGTAACAGGAATTTCAGACCGAATCCAAACCCTAATCTAAAGAAAAAAGGTGGATTTAATTTCTATTGGATATACGGAATTCTTGCTGTTGTATTTCTTGGATTGCAGTTTTTTAGCATTAACGGATCAACAGAAAAAATTTCATTCCAGAAATTCAGCAAGGAAATGTACAAGTCCCGCGATGTTGAAAAAATTGTTGTTATCAACAAGGAAAAAGCGGAAGTATACATAAAAAAGGACAGTCTTAAAAAGGCCGCTTACAAGGATCTTAGCAAGGGTACATGGGGCGGAGGAAATGCAGGACCACATTATTATTTTGAAATTGGTTCCGTTGAACAGTTCAAGCTGGATATGGAAAAAGCCAAAAATGAAATTCTTGCTACTGATACTGTTGGTAAAACTGCAGTGCAGAAACAAGCAGTGCAGAACGACCTGAATATTTCTGTTGATTATGATACTGAAAGCGACTGGAGTCGTGAAATTTTCAGCTGGGTTATCCCCATTGTCCTGATGGTTGTACTTTGGATTTTTATCATGCGTCGTATGGGTGGTGGTGCCGGTGGTGGCGGACAGATTTTCAATATAGGAAAATCAAAAGCTCAGTTGTTCGACAAAGATACTAGTGTCAATATTAATTTTAATGATGTTGCCGGGCTTGAAGAAGCCAAAGTAGAAGTAATGGAGATCGTCGATTTCCTTAAGAATCCTAAGAAATATACTGACCTCGGTGGAAAAATTCCAAAGGGTGCATTACTGGTTGGCCCTCCGGGTACCGGGAAAACCTTGCTGGCAAAGGCTGTTGCTGGTGAAGCAAAAGTTCCTTTCTTTTCTTTGTCCGGATCCGATTTCGTTGAAATGTTTGTCGGAGTAGGCGCATCAAGAGTCAGAGATCTTTTCAGGCAGGCAAAAGAAAAAGCTCCATGTATTATTTTTATTGACGAAATCGATGCAATAGGCCGTGCACGCGGAAGAAACCAGTTTACCGGTGGTAATGATGAGCGTGAAAATACCCTCAATCAGTTGCTCACCGAAATGGATGGTTTCGGTACCAACGTTGGAGTAATTATCCTTGCAGCTACAAACCGAGCCGATATTCTCGACAAGGCATTGATGCGTGCAGGGCGTTTCGACAGGCAGATACATCTTGAATTGCCCGACCTTGAAGAACGAAAAGCTATTTTTAAAGTTCACATTCGTCCGTTGAAACTTGACGAATCTGTTGATACCGATTTCCTTGCTAAACAGACTCCTGGTTTTTCAGGTGCTGACATTGCCAATGTATGCAACGAATCCGCTTTGATTGCTGCACGTAACAATAAAAAAGTTATTGGTAAGCAGGATTTTCTTGATGCGATTGACAGAATTGTCGGAGGACTTGAAAAACGGAGCAAAATAATTTCTCCGTCAGAAAAGAAAGTAATTGCCTTCCACGAAGCTGGTCATGCTGCTGTAAGCTGGATGCTGCAATATGCACATCCACTTATCAAAGTTACAATTGTTCCAAGAGGAAAAGCACTTGGTGCTGCATGGTATCTCCCAGAAGAAAGGCAGATCACAACATATGAACAGATGCTTGATGAAATTACCGCAACGCTTGGAGGAAGAGCCGCCGAAGATATAGTGTTCGGGAAAATTTCCACAGGTGCTCTGAACGATCTGGAAAAGGTTACCAAACAGGCATACGCAATGATTGTATATTTCGGGCTTAATAAGAAGATTGGCAATATCAGTTATTACGATTCAAGCGGAGCTTCCGAATATTCCTTTTCAAAACCATATAGTGAAACAACTGCAAAAACAATTGATGAAGAATTAAGTTTGCTGATTGAAGGTGCTTACGAACGGGCGAAGACGATACTTGTTGAGAATAAAGCAAAGCTTGAAAACCTTGCCAAAAGACTCCTTGAAAAGGAGGTTATTTTCAGGGAAGACCTTGAAGAAATTTTTGGCAAGCGTCCGTATGATGATGCCGAAGAAATAAAAGTGGTAAAAAAGGAAAAACTTCCTGATCATGCATCCGATGTTGCGCCCAGCGAAACAAAGGACAGCGGGATTGTTGGATCTATTCCTAAAGATGAATCAAAAACCTGACTATGGAAGAAAGTACACAGCGGGAAAAAGTGCTGAAAAAAATAAGGAATGCTTTAATTCATAAAGCAAACAATCCTTACCCGTCACCGGATTTTGAATCCAATATTTACAAGGAAACGAATGAACCTTTGGAAATACTTTTTGCTGAAGAATTCATTAAAGTTGCCGGAAAGTTTGTCTATTGCGAATCCGAATCGGAGTTTCTTGAAAATCTGAAAGCCCTCATGACTGAGAATCAGTGGGAAAATGTTTTTTGCAAAGAAGATAAAATTAAACAGGTTCTTGTTGATGGTAATATACCTTTTCTCTCTGATGATGCTGATTTGCATGATCTGGAAGTAGGAATTACCTTGTGTGAATATCTGGTTGCGCGTCTGGGATCCATTATGGTTTCATCCCGTCAGCAGTGCGGACGCAGGTTATTTGTTTATCCTCCGGTGCACATTGTGCTGGCGTACACATCTCAACTGGTACCCGATTTGAAGCAGGCTCTTGCAGGAATTAAACAAAAGTACGGTGAAAAAGTTCCTTCAATGATTTCTGTTATTACAGGACCCAGCCGAACTGCCGATATTGAAAAGACACTGGTGATGGGCGCTCACGGACCAAAAGATATTTATGTCTTCCTGGTGGATGATATGGTATCAGAATAATTGTGAAAATTGTAAAGTGAATTGGGTTTGTATATACAGTTCTAAGTTGATTCATAAAGTGGAGATTGTAAAAGCTGTTTTAGCAGATAAAAATATCAATAGTGTTCTTGTAAACAAACAGGATTCTGCCTATCACTTTGGAGACATTGAACTTCATGTCCATCCCGATGATTCAGTTCAGGCGATTCATATAATTAATACAGAAAAGCTGTGAATAATTTTCTTACCCGGACAATAACAGGTTCTCTGTTTGTAATTATAGTAATTGGTTCTGCAATATTGAACTTTTGGCTATTTGCTGCCGTATTCGGAATGTTTGTAATTTTTGGAACATGGGAATTTTATAATCTTGTTTCGAAAAAAAATATTTTGCCGCAAAAATTACTCGGAACTATAATTGCCTTTTTATTATATTTTGCCACAGTATTAAACATTACTGTAGTTTCTGCAAAACATAATGAGTTGCATTATTTATTGATATTCCTGGCATGCGGTTTAATCTTTCTTGTTGAATTATATAAAAAATCCGAAACTCCTTTTCAGAATATTGCTTTTACATTTTTAGGGATAATTTATATAGCCATACCATTTTCATTGCTGGCAATATTGAGTAATTATGCAAAAGGAAATTGTGGTGTTTTTACATTTCCGGTGCTCTATTTTTTAATGATTTGGGCGAACGACACCTTTGCTTATCTTGTTGGAATGGCAATCGGTAAGCATCATTTATTCGAAAGGATATCGCCGAAAAAAACATGGGAAGGTGCTGCAGGTGGATTTGTTTTTACATTGATTCTTGCATTTGTATTTTCTGTGTTTTTTAATTTTCTTACATTGCCTGAATGGCTGGGTCTTGCAGCCATAATTGTGGTTTTTGGAACCTACGGTGATCTGGCTGAATCAATGTTGAAAAGAAGTGTCAGTTGCAAAGATTCAGGTAAATTTTTTCCTGGGCATGGCGGCATACTTGACAGGTTTGATTCACTTCTTTTATCGGCCCCGTTTGTTTTTGTTTATTTACGAATTCTTGAGATTGTTTAGAGATGAAGATTCATAAGGAAGGTTATTCGACTATTGTAATTTCTTTTATCATTTTGCTCGTTTCTGCAACATTGGTGCAGATAATTTTAAAGAACTATGATGTCATAAGATATATTCTTGATGGTGGTCTGTTTATACTTTTCATTTTAATTATTTATTTTTTTCGCTCTCCAAGGCGTGATATGTTACTTAGCCATGAATACATTATTTCTCCAGCCGATGGCAAGGTGGTTGTGATTGAAGAAGTGATGGAAAACGAATATTTTAAGGATATGCGTTTACAGATTTCTATCTTCATGTCGCCATTAAATGTCCATTGTCAGAGATACCCAAGTTCAGGCATTATCCGATATTATCAGTATCATCCGGGATCTTATCTTGTTGCCTGGCATCCGAAATCATCCGAAGAAAATGAACGCACAACTGTCGTAATTGAGAATAGTCGCAAACATTCTATTCTGGTACGTCAGATTGCTGGAGCTGTTGCACGCCGTATTGTATGCAATGCTATAGTTGGTAAATCTATAAAGCAGGGCCAGGAGTTGGGTTTCATTAAATTCGGCTCACGCGTGGATGTGCTTTTGCCATTAAATGCAGACATAAAAGTGAAACTTGGCCAGACAGTCCGGGCTGGCAAGACAGTTCTAAGTGAATTAATTTGATGTTGCAATCTGCAATAGGATAACTTATCAGCTTATGCATCTCAGAAAAATCTTTATATTTGTGTCACAAAATAAAACTCTTTATCATGAAAAAAATAGCAATTATCACTGCAGTCATTGGTTTATTCTTTTTAATCACTGCAAATGGAATGGCACAGACAACAACTACAAACATACCAAAAGTTAATAAGGCTGTTGTTACCCGCACACAGGTTACTCCTGCTGTTGAAAAGAGTAAAATACAGAAAGATACTGTGACAACTAATGTTCCAGAGAATACTAATGGAACATCAAACACTCAGACAACATCTAAATGTCAGTCTGGTACCTCAGGGACATCTAATTCCTCGTGCACAAAAAAATGTACAGGTACAAGTACAAACTGTACTCGTCAATGTACAAAAAGCACAGAAACGAAAACCGTAGTACCTAAACAGTAAAAAATATGGAATTATATTCCGCCCTGTGCCGCAAGCATGGGGCTTTTTATTTAAAGTATATTCGCAATTTCAGCTAACGAATATACTTCAAAGCTAATTGGATTTGTATGACTGATTTTCTCAAAATTCACAAAAACCTGATCAATTCCCGCATTCTTGGCGCCGAGTATGTCTACTTCTAGATCATCACCAATCATAATGCTTTCGGAGGCTTGTGCCTGTGCTTTGTCTAATGAATAGAGGAAAATTGCAGTGTTAGGTTTGTTGCAGCCTGCTTCTTCAGAAGTGATAATTTTATCAAAGTATTTTTTTAATCCTGATCTCTCAATTTTAATATATTGTACTTCATTGAATCCATTAGTAATTATATGAAGTGTATATTTCTCTGAAAGATATTTTAAAATGTCTATTGCTCCGGGAATCAGTTTTGTTTTTAACGGACTTAACTTTAAATATTCTTTCGACATGCTCTCAGCAAGTAACCTGTCATTGATTCCGAAATCTTCAAGTGTAAGTACATAGCGTTGTATACTTAGAAAACTTTTTTCAATCAGTCCGCTCCGGTACATATCCCATAAATGCTCATTGTGCCTGTTATATTTTTCATGAAATATTTGCGCGCTGGGAATCCCTTTGTTATCAAGTTCGAAAATTGAAAATAAATCATCAAAAGAGTCAATGGAGTTCAATGTAAAATCCCAAAGAGTTTTGTCAAGATCAAAAAAAATATGCTTGTGCTTTTTCATTTAGTCGCTGATATTTTATCGTTGTCAAAAGTATAAAGAATAATTGGGGTCACTTAATTCAATCGGTAAGAATATTCGTTCTGAAAAAATTTATTTACCTTTGCTTTGTCGAAAAATACGACAAATAAAACAGGCTTATTCTATGGTAGTTGATATTTTCATTCCTTGTTTCATAGACCAATTGTACCCTCAGACAGCTTTTAACATGATCAAGGTATTGGAAAAGCTTGATATAGGGGTGAATTATAATCCGGACCAGACTTGTTGCGGACAAGTTGCTTTCAACAGTGGATTCTGGGATCATGCAAAATGCATTGGAGAAAAATTTATCCGTGATTTTTCGAACGACAGATATATAGTAGCTCCTTCTGCTTCATGTGTTGGCATGGTCAGAACTTATTATCCCGAAATGTTTCATAACTCAGCTTTGCATAATGAGTACAAACAGTTGCAGCGGAATATTTTTGAATTCACTGACTTCCTCATCAATGTTATGAATGTGAAAGATATTGGCGCCACATTTAATGCTGTGGTTACATATCATGATGCATGTTCAGCTTTGCGAGATTATGGGTTGAAAGATGAACCAAGAACGCTGTTGAATCATGTTCGAGGTTTAGAGCTTCGCGAAATGAAAGATACTGATGTATGCTGCGGTTTTGGTGGAACCTTTTCAGTGAAAAATGAAGCAATTTCTACTGCAATGGCTGAACAGAAAGTTCAAAATGCTCTTGAAACAGGTGCTGAATACATTGTTTCCACTGAAGCGTCTTGCCTGCTGCATCAGGAAGCATATATCAAAAAACAGAAGTTACCTATCAAAACAATTCATATTGCAGATATTCTTGCTGCAGGAATTTAAATTTTACAACTTTTCCAATTCAGTAAGCAGGTTTTAAGAAAGCTATCTTTATAATCTGAGAAGTATACTATTCGAAAATGTATAGGTGCAATCACTTATTTGTTTTCGTATATCTACTTATCATACCTAAGTTAATTGTTTCGTAAAAACCCTTATTTTAAAGATATTTTAGAAATTTATTTATGCGTTGTAAATGTGAAAATGTTTTTTAAAAAAGTACCTAAAAGGTTTTAGATATGAGTGTTTGGTGAATATGCTTGTTTGTATTTGTTAATAATTGGGATAAAATATCATTGAAGATAAGGTAAAACGAAAACTAATTTTTGGTAATTTTACACTAAATTTTTCAATCGGGATTAAATTTCGATCTAGGCAACCTTAATTTAGATTAGGCGTCTTAAATAGCAGATAGGGCAAACGGATTTATTAGAAATTTACACAATGCATAATTTTCAATATAATATCTTGAAAATCGTTTTTTTGCCGGTTTTTTTATTGCTTACTTTTTTTGCAGGCGCTCAACCCGGATGCCCTAGTGTGGATGCCGGCACTGATCAAATAGTTACCTGCGCAAGCAATTGTGCAAATCTTTCCGCATCAGTTCTTGCAACCGGTGCAACAAACAGCTATTCGGTTTCTTCAATTCCTTATGCTCCGCCGTACTCATACAGTGCTGGAACTCCTTTACTTGTAAATATTGATGACACATGGAGCAGTGTATTAAACATGCCGTTTACATTCTGCTATTTTGGAACTCCCTATACACAATGTGTCGCAGGCTCAAACGGCTTAATATCTTTTGATCTTACTTATGCAGGCGGTTACTGTCAATATCCCTATACCGCTTCTTGCCCCTCTTCGTCAATTCCGCTTAATTCCATTTTCGGCCCTTATCATGACATCGATCCTGCCGTTACCGGTGATATGTACTGGGCCACATATGGCAGCTATCCTTGCAGGACTTTAGTTGTAAGCTGGAATCAGGTAGCTATGTTCAGCTGCACAACATTGATTGCAACGCATATGATTGTTCTTTATGAAACTACGAATGTGATTGAAGTTTACATTGAGAATAAACCTTTATGTGCATCTTGGAATAGTGGAAATGCAGTTGTAGGAATTCAGGATGCTGCGGGTACTACGGGGTATACTGCTCCGGGTCGTCAAACAGGACAATGGATTGCATCTAATGAAGCCTGGCGATTCACACCAAATGGAACACCAAATTATGCAGTAACATGGTGGCAGGGGGCAACACAGATTGCCTCTGGACTAACCACTACTGTTTGCCCGGTTACAAATACTACCTATACTGCAAAAGCTGTGTATACTAATTGTGATGCTACTCAGGTAACTGTCACAGATAACATGAATGTAAATATTAACACAAGCATGCCAGTATCTGTATCTCCTGCATCCACTGCCGTATGCGCTGGAAGCAGCGCAACACTAACTGCTTCTGGTGGAACTTCTTATTCCTGGAGCAATAGTGGTAGTGGGACAAGCATAACAGTTACGCCTGCTTCTACAACTACATATACTGTAACTGCCACCTTAGGCATTTGTACAAATACCGCAAATGCCACAGTTACTGTAAATTCTGCTCCACCTGCTGATGCAGGATTGCCGCAATCAATATGCTCAGGTCAAAGTGCAACACTTACTGCTTCAGGAGGAGGAACCTACCAGTGGAATACAGGGCCAACTACTGCATCAATAAATGTTACACCCGGAACAACTACAACATATACTGTCACAGTTACTGCAGCCGGATGTACCGCATCCGACAATGTTACTGTTACTGTCAATTCCCCGCCTGTTGCGGATGCCGGTTTACCTCAGACTATTTGCCCTAGCGCAACAGCAACCCTTACAGCAACGGGTGGTGGTACCTATCAATGGAATACCGGGCCAACGACCCAATCAATAAATGTTTCCCCTGCTGTTACTACAACTTATACGGTTACTGTGACCAATCTTGGATGCACTGCTTCCGATAATGTTACGGTTTTTATAAACGCTAGTATTACTGCGGATGCCGGGTTGCCTCAGACTATTTGCAACGGACAAAGTGCAACACTTACTGCTACTGGTGGATCAACCTATCAGTGGGCTGGCGGACCCGCCTCAGCATCTTATACAGTAAGTCCAACCTCCACTACAACTTATACTGTAACGGCTTATTCAGGCGGCTGCAGTGGTACAGATGATGTTATTGTAACTGTAAATCCATTGCCAGCAGCTGATGCCGGTTTGCCTCAAACTATTTGTATTGGTCAAAGTGCATCGCTGACTGCCACTGGCGGTGGTACGTATCTGTGGGATACCGGTCCTTCAACTGCAACAATTTCCGTTACACCTGCCTCAACAACAACTTATACTGTAACTGTTACAAATCTTGGGTGTTCTGCATCCGACAATGTAGCTGTAAATGTCAATCCACTCCCAATAGCAGATGCTGGTTTACCACAAACAATATGTCCGGGGTCTTCTGCAACTCTAACTGCAACCGGTGGTGGTATATATCAATGGAATACAGGACCAACAACTTCATCTATTTCTGTTTCACCGGTTACCACTACAAGTTATTCTGTAACTGTAACAAATTTAGGTTGTACAGCTTCAGATGATGTGACAATCTCTGTTAATACTGGAATTACTGCCGATGCAGGACTGCCGCAGACAATCTGTTCCGGGCAATCAGCGACATTAACAGCGACAGGCGGTTCTAGTTATGTCTGGAGTAACAGTGCCAGCGGAGCTTCAATTTCTGTGAGCCCTGTTGTTACAACCACTTATACTGTTACAGCATCCTCCGGGGGGTGTTCAGGTACTGACGATGTTGTGATTACAGTCAGTGCAACTCCTGTTGCAAATGCTGGAACTGATCAGATTATTTGCATGGGACAAAGTGCAAATCTTACTGCTTTTGGCGGAGGAACATATTTATGGAGTAATACTTCTACGAATCAAAGTACGAATGTTTCTCCGCTTACTACTACGTCGTATATAGTGACTGTAACTTCTGCAAGTGGATGCAGTTCTTCAGATAATGTAACCGTAAATGTAAATAGCCTTCCGCCTGCAAATGCAGGACCTGATCAGTCAATCTGCTATGGAAACTCAGCAAATTTAATTGCAACCGGAGGTGTTGGATATACCTGGAATCCAACAGCAAGCTTATCGAACCCCAATGTGCCTAACCCAATAGCAAACCCTGTTATAACAACCAGTTATTCAGTTACTGTAACGGATATAAATGGATGTTCTGCTTCTGATGTAATGGTTTTAAACATATATCCTCAGGTTTCTGCAAATGCCGGACCTGATCAAACAATTTGTAATGGACAGAGCGCTAACCTGCTTGCTACAGGAGGGACAAATTATTTATGGAGTCCTGCAGGCAGTCTATCAAATGCATCAATTCCAAATCCTGTGGCATCTCCTGTTTCTTCAACAACATATACTGTCACAGTTAGCGATGCAAACGGATGTTCATCTACTGATGATGTTGCAATAAACGTAAACACAGTTCCAACTTCTGATTTTACATTGACTAGTCCAATTTGTATTGGTGGATACTCTTCTATAAATTATACAGGAACCGCATCACCTCTTGCAACTTATAATTGGGATTTTAGTACTGGAATTATAAGCTCTGGAAATGGCCAGGGACCTTACCAAGTAAGCTGGTCCACAGCTGGGTCCTATAATGTTTCCCTATCCGTAACTGAAAATGGTTGCACATCAACATCAACTATAATTCCGCAAATTGTCGGGTATGGATCAGTTAGTTTAGCGGTGACAGATTCAATTTCTTGTTTTGGTGCTGCTGATGGTCAGGTAACTGCTACTGCGTTTGGATTACCTCCATATCAATATAATTGGAGCAATCCACAGATTGGACCAATTGCAATTAATTTAAGTGCAGCTATCCCATACAGTGTTACAGTTACAGATGCTAATGGGTGCTCTGCAAGCCAGAGTATTACCTTAAATGAGCCTCAGGCACTGACTATAAACTTTGTTAGCCAGCATGTTTCCTGTAATGGCGGTAATAATGGGGTTGCTGTGGCATTGATTTCTGGTGGCACACTTCCTTATACATACAGCTGGTTGCCCGCAGGAACAGCAGGGAATACTAATTCTGTAACAACACTTTCCGCTGGTACTTATACTTTTATGGCATCTGATGCACATGGTTGTACTATTGATACCACATTTACAATTACGGAACCTCCTGTTCTTGCATATAGTTATATTACTGATAGTGTAAACTGCTTTTCAGGAAATGATGGCTCTATTGCTGTAACTACAAATGGTGGCAGTCCTCCATATGCCTATACATGGAGCCCTTTAGTCTCCACAGGACCCACAGCTACTTCTCTTCCGCAAGGAGCTTATCAGTTAACAATTACAGATCATAATGGCTGTAATGCTTTCGCAAACATTTCTGTTTATGAACCACCGCAACTCGTATTAACGAATAGTGGCAATGTAAGCATTTGTGATGGACAATTTACAACCATTACTGCAGGCGCAACCGGTGGTACAGGTACATATACCTTTACCTGGGATAACGGGTTGGGCAATGGCAATAGTTTTAGCGTAAACCCGACCACAACGACAACTTATAGCATATCAGTAGTTGATGGGAATTTATGTTCCGTTCCACCGCAGTCATTAACAGTATCAGTTTCTCCACCTATCTCTATAGCATTGACTTCAACCCCGACTGCAATGTGTCTGGGAAATAGTGCTGTTTTAACAGCGACTGCCAATGGTGGAAATGGAAATTTTATCTATACATGGGGGCAGGGAATTGGAATATCTACTTCAGCAATTACGGTAACACCAACTGGAACTACAACATACCCTGTAACTGTTACAGATAATTGTGGATCGCCTCAGGATGCTGATTCAGTTCAGGTAACGATTTATCCATTGCCAAATGTCTTATTTTCATCAGATACAATTAATGGTTGTGAGCCTTTATCAATTAATTTCAGTGATAACACCACTCCGGCAATTTCTTCCTGGCAATGGAATTTTGGTGATCCACTTTCTGGTGGATATAATAATTCTACCATACAAGACCCGGTTCATATTTATGCTGAAGCTGGTACATATACGGTGTCTTTGGATGTTGTAACCACTGATGGATGCGCCGGGAATTATGTTCATCAGAATATGATTGAGGTATATCCTACACCTATTGCAGCATTTGTTAGTGCTCCCGCTCAAACAACAATTCTCAATCCCATAATCCAGTTTGCGGATATGTCCTCAGGTGCCTCATACTGGTCATGGAACTTTGGTGATTTTGCAACAAACAATGATAATATTTCTAGTGAATCATCTCCTTATCATTATTTCTCAAATCCCGGAAATTATACAGTTACATTAATTGTTACAAGCGACTACGGGTGTATTGATTCTGTATCAAATGTAATTGTAATTGACAGGGATTTTACTTTTTATGCTCCTAATGCATTCAGCCCTGACGGGAATGGTAAAAATGATTTCTTCTTTCCACAAGGTGAAGGCTGGGATCCTCAGAATTATCAATTTTATATTTTCGACAGATGGGGTGGACAAATATTCAAAACAAATAACACTCTGGAATATTGGGATGGACGGGTTAACGGAGGTTCTCTGATTGCGCCCCAGGGTGTTTATGTTTGGACAGTGTATGTGCGAGATTTTAATGGCGAACCACATACATTCAACGGGCATGTTACTTTATTGCGCAAATAGAGTTATAGTATTGTGATGTGTTTTTGAAGCAATAGTTATTGTATAAAATAAATAAGCAACTTTTTATCAGAAATATCGTCTATTAATAAATGCTGCACCAACAAAAATTAATTGAAGGAAAAATTAAGTTTTAATCAATTAATTGTAACTTGCGGTTTGCTAATAGAATAGAAATTTTTCTAAAATGAAACATCGAAATATCCATATAAAATCGTTTTTTCAAATGAAACTCGTTAAATTGGATTTCAGGTTCAATGTATCAATATTCCTGCTGTTTTTAATTATAAATATTTTAAAATCTTCAATAGTGTTTGGTCAATCTGGTTGCCCGAATTCTGATTTTTCAATGGGCAATTTCACAGACTGGTCGGGTTCGACCGGGATAAATAGTGCAGGAGATTACAGTAGCATCGTAAATGGTATAGTTCAGGGAACAACCAATTCAGGTCCTTTTGATCCAGGTCAGCAAACCTTAATCAATGCACCAGGAACAGATCCTAATACAGGCAATGCCCTTAATGTATTGCCGCCAACAGGAACTTCTTGCTGCAGATTAGGAAATGCAAATTATAATGCACATGCTGAACGACTTTCATATACATTGCCGGTAACAGCTTCGAACTGTATTTTTACTTATCAGTATGCAGTTGTTCTTGAGGACCCTTCGCATACCGCTTCCGATCAGCCTAAGTTTACTATTTATGTAAAAAATTCAGCAGGTAATGTAGTAGATCCTACTTGTGGAATTTATGAGGTAACCGCTGCAGCCGGTATACCGGGATTTAATACATATACCGGGGGTGGTACAACTGTTCGATGGAAAGACTGGACAACTGTTGGTATAGACCTATCAGCATATATCAGTCAAAATATTACAATTGAATTTACCACTTATGATTGTGCCCAGGGTGGACATTACGGTTATGCATATATTGCATGCACCTGCGGTTCAATGCAGCTTTCACAACTATGTCAGGGAACAAGTAGTGTGATTTCTGCACCAGCCGGATTTTCCACATATTCCTGGAGTGTCGGAGGAACTGGCCAGTCAGTTACAATAAATAATCCGGTGAATGGGACAAATGTTTCCTGCACTTGTACGTCAGTTCAGGGTTGCGCTGTAGTGCTCAATGCACTCATAAATATATCTCCTGTTACCTTTACAACTAATTCCCCGTCAATATGTCCAGGTGGGACTGCAGTGCTAACAGCATCTCCCGGTACATATAATTATTCATGGAGCAATTTACAAACGGGTTCATCCATTTCAGTAACACCAGCCTCAACAACAACCTATTCTGTCACGGCATCTGATCCTGGCGGAGGCTGCAGCAGTAGTTCGCAGGCCATAGTGACAGTTTTTCCACTACCAACGGCAAATGCAGGAAATGATGTTGCAATTTGCAATGGTAGTAGCGCTTCGCTGACTGCTTCTGGAGGTGTGTCATATCAATGGAGCAACAGTGCAAATACAGCAACTACGACTGTTACACCCTCTACAGTTACCACATATACTGTTACTGTAACATCTGCGGATGGATGTACTGCATCGGATAATGTTATTGTTTCATTTACAGTACCTGTAGCAAATGCTGGTACTGACCAGATTATCTGTGCCGGACAAAGTGCAAACCTCACTGCTTTCGGTGGGGTAAGTTATGCATGGAGCAACAGTTCTCATACACAAAGCACAAATGTAAGCCCTGCAGCAACTGCATTATACACCGTTACAGTAACAGATGCAAGCGGTTGTACTGCAACCGATGATGTACAGGTAACTGTGAATAGTCTCCCATCAGCCAATGCCGGACCCGACCAGGCAATTTGCATCGGAAGTAGTGCAAATCTCAATGCAAGCGGAGGCGTTACATATTCATGGAATCCTACCAATGCACTGAGCGATCCCAATATTGCAAACCCCATTGCGAATCCTTTAAATACTGTCAACTATATGGTGACAGTTACTGATGTCAATGGTTGTTCAGCATCAGATAATATGATTCTTACAGTAAACCCATTGCCTCTTGCCAGTGCAGGACCTGACCAGACAATATGTACAGGTCAGAACGCAAACCTTATGGCTACGGGTGGAACTGGTTATTCCTGGAATCCAATAACAGCTCTTAGTAACCCAAACATTGCAAACCCTGTGGCAAATCCTGTGACTACTTCTGTTTATACAGTAACTGTTACTGATGCCAACGGTTGCTCTGCAACGGACGATTTAACAATAAACGTTAATGTAATCCCCACTTCAACATTTACTGTCACCTCTCCTGTATGTGTCGGACAATCTACTTCTCAGATTGCTTATACAGGCACTGGAACACTTGGTGCTGCCTACAACTGGGATTTTGATGGTGGAACAATTGTTAGTGGATCCGGTCAAGGACCATATCAGGTAGGCTGGAGCACACCAGCTACCTATAATGTAAGTCTAACAGTTACTGAAAACAGTTGTACTTCTCCTGTTACTTCGCTGTCTGCAATTGTCGGCCATGTCACAGCATCATTAGCTATAACCGATTCTATTAGTTGTTTTGGCATAAGCGATGGACAAGTTACCGCAACACCTGTTGGTACGAGTCCTTACATTTATGCTTGGAGTGATTTACAGATGACTCAGATTGCATCCAATCTTTCAGCAAATACTCAATATACTGTCACTGTTACAGATGCCAATGGATGTACAACAAGTCAAAGCATTACTTTAACACAACCGGCACCTTTATCAATGAATTTTTTAACTCAAAATGTATCTTGTTATGCTGGCAATAATGGTATAGCTAGTGCAGTAATATCGGGAGGAACAACCTCATATAACTATTCTTGGGTTCCTTCAACTACTGCTGGGAATGTTAATAATGTTACAACTTTGCATGCAGGAACATATACCTTAAATGTCAGTGATTATCACGGTTGTGCTATAGATACTACCTTCACAATTTCACAGCCGCCTCAATTGACCTTTACATATACCGCTGACAGCGTAAATTGTTTTTCTGGTCAGGATGGCTCAATTTGTATTGTTCCATCAGGAGGAAGCCAACCCTACGGCTATATTTGGAGTCCTAACGTTTCTGTAAGTAACTGTGCATATAACCTGGCAGCAGGAAATTATACAGTTAATATATCTGATCATAACGGATGTGATACAACCGCATTAATCGTAGTCGGACAACCACCTCAGTTAATTATGAATAATAGCGGAAATGTTACTATTTGTAATGGTCAGACAACTATAATCAGTGCCTCTGCTACAGGAGGAACCGGGAATTATACTTTTACCTGGGATAATGGTTTGGGTATTGGATCAAGTTTTAATGTTAACCCGATAGTTACCACAACATATACGGTTTCTATAACAGATGCGAATGGCTGCAGTGCAACTCCTCAATCTCTTACAGTTACTGTAAATCCACCTATTTCAGTTAATGTAACAGCCAATCCTCAATCTATTTGCCTAAATGAAACATCAACATTAGTTGCCATTGCAAATGGTGGGAATGGCAATTATACCTATACCTGGGGGCAGGGGATTGGAGTATCCAGCCAGACAGTAATTGTTGCACCTGTTGTTACAACAATGTACCCAGTTACTGTTTCTGACAATTGTGGCTCACCCGTTGGTATTGATTCTGTTGAAGTGATAGTATATCCGCTGCCTACAGTACAGTTCTCTGCAGACACTTTAAATGGATGCGAACCACTAACTGTGCACTTTACTGATAATAGTACACCAGCTATTGCCACATGGGTGTGGAATTTCGGAGATCCCCTTTCCGGTGCTAACAATACCTCAACAGTGCAAAATCCGGTTCATGTATTTTCTCAGTCAGGTTCATATTCAATTACTCTTACGGTTACAACAACCGGCGGAGGTTGCCCGGGAACCTATACTCATACAAATATGATTGAGGTTTATCCAATGCCAGTTGCTGATTTCTTTATGCACCCGTCTGTTGGATCTACAACAGAACCGCTTATAAATTTTACAGATCAATCAATTGATGCATCACATTGGGATTGGAATTTTGGAGATCCTGGATCTGGTCTAAATGATACTTCAACCGATGCAAATCCGGAACATTCATTTTCTACCTATGGAACATTTACGGTTACTCTATGGGTTCAAAGTATACATGGTTGTGCTGATTCCACATCAAAAGAAATATTTATTAAACAGGATTTCTCCATTTATTTCCCAAATGCCTTTACTCCTAATGGAGATGGTGACAATGAAGGCTGGAAACCAGAGGGGACAGGTATTGATGAAAACAATTACCAGCTTTATATTTATGACCGTTGGGGAGAAATGATATTTAAAACACAAGATTTTAATGAATACTGGAACGGAAAAATAATGAATTCCGGGCAACTCTGCGAAATCGCAGTTTATTCATGGCTAGTGTATGTCAAAGATGTGAATGGCGAATCATATTCGTATAAGGGAAGAGTAACTTTAGTAAGATAGGATCAGCAAAAATAATAGTAGAACAGCCACTTCTGAAAGTGGCTGTTCTTATTTTTATATATCAATTAAGGATTTAAAAAAAACATTCATTGATCAGTTCTTTAACAGTTGAAAAAATCAAATTCATGCCTTTAAAATTAATTGTATTTGTATCGTCTGTTGATTTATGGTAATCCTCAGTTATGCCGGTGGTGAAATGAAGCATTGGAACAGAAAGTTTCTTGAAATATTTTAAATCAGAAAAATTAATATTTGAATCATCAAAACGAAAATGAATTGGATTGCCTTCTTTGCTTTTGAAAAATGCCAGAAATAACGAATCGCTTGATACGCCTCCAACTCGCAGTGTTTTACTTATATTATCCAGGCGACCTACCATATCAAAATCCATTATGGAAAATATTTTAAGAGAATCATTGTTGATTGTTTCAGCAAAATATTCAGCACCAAATAATCCTGCTTCATGTGCGGAAGTAAACACCAGTAAAACATTATAAGGTAGTTTTTTTTGTTTTGAAAACCATTTGCCTAATTCCATTACCATTGCAACACCGCTGGCATTATCATCAGCACCATTATGAATAATATTTTTGTGTAGTAATTCTCTTGATTTTGAAGAGCCCATGCCTAAACCGTCATAATGAGCGAAAAGTAATAATGTCTTCTTTTCCTTACGGTTTATATTTCCTATAATATTTATCCCCGAGTCTTTGGCTAAAGAATCAACAGAAAATTTGAAAGGCTGATAATGCACATCAGCATTGCATTTTGTTTTTAGATAATGGCCAATAAATAGCGATGCCTTTAGTTCATCAATACTACCCGGGGCGCGTCCATGCAGCGAGTCAGATGCCAAATATGAAATGTGGCTTTTAAATTCCTGCGCTTTGCAATATTGCAAAGCGAATATTAACAAGAATATTAAAAACGAAAAATATATTTTAGTTAACAAGTGTATTTGTAAAAAGCTATATAATTAAGTATTATTTTAATTCAATATTTTTCATTTCAATTTTTTTAGTCATCCTCATTGCAGTATTATTGTCAGTATTTATGGCTGGGGGTTTATCAAAGCGAATTGTTTTGCCATCCCACCATATTGGATTAGCAGACTGTTCTAAATTGTTTTCGTTAAACATAACGCCTTTCAGCTTTTCATCAAAGTTATTTTTTGATAAGGCCTCTGGCAGTGTGGGTTTATCCTCAGCATCTATTCGTTTACCTATGACAATATATGAAAATTCAATATTTGAACTTCCCTTATTTAATTCAGTTACTTCAAATCCTGTTGAAGTAACTTTTGAAATATAAATACCATTGCAAACCCCCATAGGAGTAATGGTAACAATAGGTATATTATCGCCAATGAGTTCGGTAAATGAATCGTCAAATTTAACTTTTGATTTACCATTTTTTAATTTAGAAGTTCCATCATCGTAAACTTTAATTTCCGTTGATGTAACAGAATAAGCAGCTACTCTTTTATCTTTCAGCGTAACAATTTCTGCCTGGAAACCTGAAGTATATGTATTTCCAAGATTGTATGAGGCAAATAAATCACCACATGAAACTTGTCCGATGATGTCGCCTCTTGTCCAACCACCTAATATTCCGCCATAGAAACCGCTCCCGATACCATTTTGTATATTATTTTCTGGCATAAAGCCACCTCCTGAGGCATATGCGACACTGCCATAAACGCCATACCTTACTGAACCGCTTGAAAAATATCCAAGTGAACCCCATCCACCACCAGCATTTGCATCTTTTCCAAGAACTCCCCCAGTTCGTATTGCGGTCGAGTTAGTTTGTCCAAACATACCAAATGAATAAGTGTTAGTGCCGGTAATTTGTCCACAAGTTGAAGCATTGACTAGGGTAATGCCATATCCCGAACCATTTCCGACTGGAGTTGTTTCACCCATTATGGATGAATATCCTACTCCAGCCTGATATTGATATCCGGAAACTGCTGTTCCAGGAAAATACGAGGCAGAAGCTAATGCACCTAAGTATCCTCCTACCCCAGCTCCCTGAGTTTGAGCAGTAGAGAAAAATCCACCCATACCTTGCCCAGCTCCTGATGCTGCAGTGCACGACCCATCCACACCAGTTCCATCAGATATTGTTGCAACACCGACAACACCTTCTCCTCCGGCACCAATAGATCTTCCATAAACGCCATAGCTTGCAGCCGTGGCATCACCATACCCGTAAACTCCAACATTAGTGCTTGAAAATGAACCACCGGAACCACCTGCCAGATAACCTGGAGTTGCTGTATTATTACCGAAAACACCAGCCATTGATGTTCCGTCTTTGTTATAGCCCAGACCACCCCAGCATGTTGACGAATTATAGACTCCTAAAACTCCAGCTGAATATCCAGGAGCGTTAACCACTTTTCCATACACAGCAAATGAATAAGCGAAATTCCCGTTTATTTGAGCATTAATCGTGTGATTTGATAATGAAACATCATAAGTAGTTCCTGCAACAGATGTTGTCGTGTGTGCGAATATTGCAGAATAATTCGGGGTGCCGACACCAACAGCTTCAATAGCATTACCGCTCGCACTACTATTATTTGCATAAAGACTAGTATTTAAACCAGCCGCTGCAGTTGACTGAACTTCCAATAAGTGTCCTGTAGTCAATGAAGATGAAGTAATAAGAAGTCCTTTTCCTGAACTCAATGAATTTCCAGTTATTGTTGCAATTGTTTGTGTGGTATTTCCCAAACCTCCATCAACATGAAAAAGAGTCAGAGGCGATGTAGTTCCCACACCAACATAATAAGGTGCGACAGATGTTTCGTATATTGGAGCTTGGGTACAAGTTGCCGTTGCCCCATTTGATTTTAAAATATAGTTGGCAGTTGCACATCCTACAGGTCCAGTTGCACCTGTTATACCAGTAGGTCCCGTCAAGCCAGTGTTACCAATCGGTCCGGTAGCACCAGTTAACCCAGTATTACCCATTGGCCCGGTAGCACCAGTTAATCCTGTATTACCAGCGGCACCGGTAGCACCAGTTAATCCAGTATTTCCAGCCGGCCCAGTAGCACCAGTTAACCCAGTATTTCCAGCCGGTCCGGTAGCACCCGTTAATCCTGTATTACCAGCGGCACCAGTGGCACCAGTTAACCCAGTATTTCCAGCCGGCCCGGTAGCACCAGTTAATCCAGTATTTCCAGCCGGCCCGGTAGCACCAGTTAATCCAGTATTTCCAGCCGGTCCAGTAGCACCAGTTAATCCAGTATTTCCAGCGGCACCAGTAGCACCCGTCAAGCCTGTATTACCAGCGGCACCGGTAGCACCAGTCAATCCTGTATTACCAGCGGCACCAGTAGCACCCGTCAAGCCAGTGTTACCAATCGGCCCAGTGGCACCAGTTAACCCTGTATTTCCAGCCGGCCCAGTAGCACCAGTTAACCCAGTATTTCCAGCCGGTCCGGTAGCACCCGTTAATCCTGTATTACCAGCGGCACCAGTGGCACCAGTTAACCCAGTATTTCCAGCCGGCCCGGTGGCACCAGTT
>Ga0224525_1000028_pt1 | contig 116956 bp, 116 predicted proteins | sample CFST100metaG_FD_179874 | JGI IMG/M metagenome (GOLD analysis project Ga0224525, IMG submission 179874) | Peat soil microbial communities from Stordalen Mire, Sweden - C.F.S.T100 | ecosystem: Environmental > Terrestrial > Soil > Wetlands > Peat | place: Sweden: Norrbotten County, Stordalen Mire...
CCATCGCGGCCACCATCTTGTTGCAGCCGAGGACGATGCCATAGACGGCTTTCTGGACGTCGCTAAAACGCCCGGAGACCGGGATCGTCCGCGTGACGTCGGCGCAATAGTAGGAATTGCGGGCCCCCAAGTCCATGAGCAGAAGGCTCCCCTCCGGGATCACGTCCCGCGGGGTCGGATAATGGAGGCAGGCCGCATGGATCCCGCTGGCCATGATGGTCGGGAAGCTGAGGCCCTGATAGGAATTGTCGTCGTTGACGGCCTTGGCGAAGATATCGGCCAGCTCGTATTCTTTCATCCCCGGCTTCGCGACGGCCCAGACCGCGGCGAGGCCCAGATGCGTCGAGGCGATGGCGGATTGGAGCTCGGCGATCTCGCGGACGGATTTCTTGAGCCGCAGGGCCGTGATGAGCGGATAGGCGTTGGCGATGGCTAAGCCCTGGTAAGCCCCCGCCAAGGCATCTTTGTATTCCTTGGTCGAGGTGGAATCGGCGATTTTGATCTCGCGGTCGAGATCCAAATAGACGCGCTTGATCTCCCCGTAGACCCCCAGCGTCGGATTGAGCACCTCATCCACTTTGGCGGCCAGCGTGGAATTGACGAGCACGTTATTCAGCCCCGAGAGGCCCTGGGCTTCCTCGACCGTGAGGCGCCGCCCATACCACTTCTCCTTGCGGGCGTCGAAAGGGGCGATGAAGAGGAATTCCTTGTCGTCGCCGTCGCTGTGGATCAGCACGAGGATGCTGTCGGGCTGATCGATGCCGGTCAGGTAATAAAAGTTGCGGTTTACCTCAAAGGGATAGTTCTCATCGGCGGATTTTATCTTCTCCACCCCGGAGAAGAGCACCATCACGGAAAGCGGCTCCATGGCGGCGAGAAGACGCAGGCGGCGTTGCTCGAATTCATTGGCAGGGATCATGGGATTCTCCTTTGGCGGGTTATGGTTTTTTCTTCCCTTCGCCAGGGCTCCCTGAGAGCCCCGCAAAAAGGATATAAGTATCTTATCATCCCAAGGCCAGAAGAGGGGGACGTTTTCGTCAAAAGGAGATCGGGTTGCCTCTAACCGCGGTTCCCCGATCGAGAAAGGGCCGCGAGGAAACGCGGCCCTTGGTTCTCATAGGGATTCTCCGACAACGTCAAGGCGGCTCACGCCGTCAGGATGGCCCCGCCCGCCGAGGCGAAGTAACCAGTCGCCCCGAAAGGCGCCGCGATGGCGTCGACTTCGCTCGAGACGAGAGGAATCGCCGCGTGGAAGTAGCCGCGGTTCACGAAATAATCGTAGAAGATGCCCTGATAATAGATGATCGGCACGATCCCTGAGGTTTCATCGAGGTCTTGGAAGCTTTCCAGGGAGGAGGCCACCGCCAGCTTGTCGGCCGGGCTGAGGGTGTTGACGCCGCTCGAGGCCATCTCCGAGAAGCGGAGGGCATCCGTGATTTTGAGGATCGCCTTCATCTGGCTTAAGACGGCGGCGTAATTCGAGCTGCCGACGCTGAACGCCGCGGCCGAAGCGAGATGATCGCTCGAACGGAGGGAAGGCGTCGCGGTCGAGCTCGGCTTGGTCAAAGCGCCGATGGCGTAGAAATACGTCCCGCCTTCGGCGTAGGAGAGGACTTGCGAAGTGAGGTTAGCAGCCATCCCCGAGATGAGCTCGCTTTGCCACGTGGCGTAGGGCTGCGTCGCATCGACGAGTTTGTAAAGAAGGTCGTCTTTGCTCACCGCCTCCATGAGGGCGTGGGCCTTCGGGAGGGCATAGGTCGTTCCGCCATAGGCGAAATCGTAGGACGTCGTCTTCTGAAGGATCGCATCGAGGGAAAGGAGATCGCCGACGTTGGCGGAGAGCCAAGCCGAGGCCGCAGCGGCCGAGCCGACGCTCATGAGGCCGTTGATGTCTTCGTACAAAAGAATCTTATTGGCGGAGCCCCCATGGGGCAGATACTTCGGGAGATCGATCGTGAGGCTGCCTAGGGAAGGATCGCTGTAGGTGAAGGAAAGGACCTGCCGGATCGTGAGATCGCGGGCCTCAAAAGCCGGGGTCACCGAATTCGTCTCGAGGAAGCCCTCGGTGTAGCCCGTCGTGAAGAAGCCTTTGGGATCGCCGACGTAGGTGAAGATGCCTCGGACTTTATCGGACCCCGAGGTCATGAAGTCGGTGAAAGCCGTGGCGGTTCCGAGGTTCGGATAACTCGAGGTGCCGGAGTCGTAGATCAGCGAGGCGAAATGATAAAGCGCGTCGATGCCGCCGTTGGCGTAGCCGCTTTGGCCGATGAAATAGTCGGCGGTGTTGAAGGAGGCCACCACATCCGTGATGAGGCCGCTCCCGACCTTGATCGTATAAGCCGTGGGTTTGTCGGCGGAAAGGTCGAAAGTATAGACGGAGCCCGACTGGCTATAGGCCGCGGAGACGAGGCCACCGGCTTTGCCATAAGTGACCGTCGGGGCCGCCACATCGCTTACGGTCACGGCCAAAGAATAAACCGGGGCCGCGAGGCCGCCGAGATGAGCGACGGAATTGGCGTTGAGGCCGCTATAGTCATAGGTCGCGGTCGAATAGGTCTTGAGCCCGATCGTCTCGCCCATGAGGGCTGAGGATTCATAGCCGACGATCGAGGAGACCATGTCGACGCTGTTCAGCTGGGTGATGAGCTCTTTCATGACCGAGGGCGAGATCGCCGCGAAGTTGAGCGAGCCGCTGCTGAAATTGGTCCCGGAGGCCAGAAGGCCTTCGCTATAGGCGGCCTGAAGGAGGCCCGAAGTGCCCGCTTCGTTGGCCGTGAGATGGCCGATCTCCCCGACCCAGTCGGCGGCGGGATAGGCCTTGATCAAACCGAGGAGCTTGGCCCCGTAATCGGCGTAGGTGCTGTCGTAAACGGGGTTATAGGCCCGCCCGGCCAGTTGCGAGGAATCGTAGATAAGATACATGACCTGCTCGAAGACCGGGAGGCCCGCGGCGCTCGTCACGAGGGAGGGATCGCTCACCCCCTCGGCCCCGGCCTTCATGAAGATCGAGGACGCGTCGAGGTTCGTCAATAGCGCCCGGATCCCCTGGATCTGGGCTTCGGAGGAGATGGGCGTCGCGGCGAGGGCCGAAAGAAGGCCTTTCTCGTCTTTGAGCTCGACGATGATCGAGGAGAGGATATCGATTTCGCCATCGTCCATCTTCCGGGCGTAGTTGGCGGCCACGCCATAGCTCGTGCCATCGTAGGTGTAGAAATAATACGGGGCGGCCTTCGTGAGGTCGATCGAGGAGACGCTGATCGCGGAATCGGTCAAGCTCTTGGCGATGAGGTTCGAGGTGAGATCGCTCGTCCAATCGCAGGCGTTGAGGGCTTTGAGAAGGGACGTGATGCTCGTCTCCGAGAGGGTGGTGACGCTGCCGCCCTCCAGGGCCGCGCTGAGGCCGGAGGTCGTTTGGATGGTCTTCATGACGTTCAAGAGCGATCCTGAAGAAGCCCCATCGAGATTCGCGGTGTCGAGGGTCCGCCCGTCGGTCGCGGCGCTCAAGGCCGGATAGAGGGCCTTGGCGGTATAGATGGCTTTGGTCTTGGACGAGGAATAGTTCGCGGCCGCGGCATTGTCCGCCGCGGTATCCTTGGGGCTTGCGGCATCAAAGTAGAGATCCTTCATCTGGTCGTTCCCGAAGACGAGCCCCATCGTGTCGTCAAAGACGGTGTTGGCCTTGCTGGCGGCCACGGAATTGAAGACGTGGCTCTTGGCCATGGAAGCCAAGAGATCCGAAAGGGTCGAGGCATCCACCGAGGCGAGGTCGCTGAAGGAGCTGGCCTTGAGGGCATAGACATCGGCGAAGACGTAGGAGAGGGTCTCCCACTCATCCTCGCCATAGGGGGCGGCGCTTAACGCCGGATAAGTCGCGTCGGTGCCCTCGTAATAGACGTTGGCGTCGGAGAAATCGAGGGCGGTCGAGGAGGCAGCCGAGGAGGCGCTGGCGAGGGCTTTCTGAATTTTGGAAGGCAGGGCTTTATAAAGGAGGGTCGAGGCATTGAGGGCGGAAAGGAGGTTATAGACCTCTACCCTCCCCGCCTCATAGCCCGAAGCGAAGACGGCATCGAAATTGAAGTCTCCGTCGAGCGTGAGGCCCATGGCCTTCACGGCGTCGAGGGCGTCACAGAGGTGATTGATTTCGCTGTTCCAGCCGCCCACGCCTTTGATGACGTAAAGGGCGGTCGCTTCGTTAGGATAATACGTCGTGTCGACCAGAGTCTTGGCGAGCTCTTTCTCAAAGGCCGTCTCCGTCTGCCCGCTCTGGGCGGTATTGAAGACTTTGCTGGAGGCAAGGGCTTTGAGGAGCGGCTTCACGAGGAAATCCGGGGAGACCGTATCGAAATCGAGGCTGAATTGGAGCTGGCCGCTGGCATTCAACAGGCCATAGGTCGGATCGAGGATGACCTCGACGATGTCCCCGAGCTTGGCGGCTTCCGCCTCCCGCTCGGCGGCGGTCGTGGAACCCGACCAGAGATATGCGACGTTGGAGAGGCTGAAGGCGCTTTCGCCGCTATCGACGATGGCGTCAGTGACCTCCTGGAAGAGATGCGCGGTCAAGACCCGCCCGAAGGCCTGGCTCGAAGAGGCCGTCACCATGAAGTCTTTGATCACGAGGGCGTTGAGCCCCGAGAGATCGGCGCTGGCTTTGAAGCTGTCGATCCCGCCCATCGAGGCGTTATCGGCGATGAGAGAGCCCAGGATGTCGGCCTCCCCGAGGGAGGAGCCATCCCCTGCCCAGCCCGCGACCGTGGCAACGGATCGGATGTCGGTTTTGAGGGTATCGAAAGGGCTGGCGGAATCGTAAGTCTCGCCTTCGTCGGTGAAGAACGGCCCGATGGAGCTATTGCCAGCCAAGGACGCCGTCAGCTTATCGGCGATGTACGAAGGGAAGAGATAGGTTCCGTCCTTCTTTACGAAGATCTGGCTCGAGGCCAGAACTTTGAGGATGGCGGTGATGGACGAGGCATCCGAAGCGAAATAATCGATATTGGAGAGATCGCCGATATCCGCCGCGGCTTTCACGAGGGCGTCGATGGAGGCGCCTTCCTTGGCCCAATCGGTGACGTTCGTGAAGCTGACGTCGCCGCTCAATAATCCGGTCGAGGTCAGCTTGCTGTCGAGAATGGAGCCGAGGCAAGAGCGCATGATCGAACCGTCGGACAAGGTGGAGAAAAGATCGGCGAAATCCACGCTCGAAAGCGAGGAGATGCCGCCCGAGGAAGCCCCTTCGAAGGCTTCGACGAGATCGTATTGCCCGGCTTTGGCGATGAAGCCCACCAAAGCGCTGATTTCACTGGTGGCATCGAAACTCGAGGATTCGATGACGGACTGGATCTCCGTAGAGTAGTCACCCACCGTCTTGGTCAGCATCGTGTTGATGAGGGCATAGATATTGGCGTTATAAACCGTGGCGCCGTGGGTGTCTTTGGTCGTGGGGTTCAGAATCTTCGAGGTGGCGAAGAGATCGAGGAGCGTGAAGAGCTGATAATCGCCGTTGGCGGTCTTGTAGGAGGTCAAGGTCTGCATGGCCACATCGGCGTCGTGGCCCCCGCTCACGCTCGTCAAGGACGAAAGATAGGCGATGAGGTCTTGGCAAGAGCCATACGTCGTGACGATGTCGGCCAATTGGCTCCCAAGGTTATTCACCGAGAAATCCAAGGTGAGGTCGGCACCGAAGGAGGCCAAAGGCGAGGAAGCGCCGGTCATGTAATTGTTCAGGATCTTCGGGAGGATCGCGGAGGCGATCTTGGAATCGTCCATCTTGCGGAGGGCGGCCGCGAAATCATCGATCAAGCCGGCTTTGGCGCCCAGGAACGTATGGTCGCTGTCGGGCGTGAAATAAAGGCCCGGCAGGGTATTGAGGTTCTCGACGAGGGCCTTTCCGTCAGCGGAGGTCAAAAAGGATTTCACGACGTCGAGCAGGCTCCGAAATTCCGTCTTGTACCGCGCGGTCTGGCCCACGAGATCCGCTTCGCTGGATTGCTTGTTGAGGGCGGTCGTGACGCCCGAGATATCGATGGAGTGATCCCCCGTGAGGGAAAGGCTGCTATTGAGGCCGTCTTGGAGGATCGTCATGAGCTTGGGGAGCCCATTCTCGAGGAACGAGGAGTCGAAAAGGCAGGGGTCGGAAGAACCCTCGGTCCCCACGATGGCCCCTTCGATGGCGTCGACGTGGTCGATCAGAACGTTCGTGAAAGCTTTGAGGTCGGCCTCTGACATCGTCCCGTTATTGGTCAAGGGCTCGAAGAGATAAGGCAAAGCTTCGGGCGCGGCCGCCACCACTTCCTCGAAGGAATCGTAAAGGGTCACGATCTCGTGCGACCAGTCGATGCCGGAGATCGAGGCGGGGATGGCATCCGGAACCTTATTGCCATTGGTGTCGTAATCAGTGAAGACCGGCAGGAAATCCTTCAAGGCGATTTGGCCTTTGTAGTAATCGGGAGTGGCGGCCTCGTTGTCGTACTCGTGGCAGGCTTCGACATAGACCGCCGCTTCGATGAGGGCGTCGAGAAGGCGGAGCTTGTCGTCGCTTAAGGCGCCGATGATCTTATGCATCGTGCCCTGATATTGGGTCGTGAGGACGTTGGAGAGGGTGTTGGGGTCGCTGATAAGATTGCCGCTCGAATCCACGACGTTGGAGAGGATCCCGGAATCGATGACGTCCTGATAGATATCCGCGAGCTCGGAGAAGGTGTCGGCATAATCGTATTTCGTGAAGTCGATGCCTTCGTCCGTCGCAAGGTAGGTGGCGATGCTGTCGATGTTGAGGGCGAAGGCGAGACCGACCGGCATGAGGCCGTCGACGAGCGAGGACTGGCCGATGGTCCTTAAAAGCCTAGGGGCGTAACTCGAGGTGAGGAAGAGGGCCAGCGCCGTATTGGTAACGCCATCTTTGTTGAGAAGGCCGCCCGCGGTCGCATAGGAAAAGGCCTTAACGGCGGTGCTGAATTCGTTGACGAAGGAAACGGAGGCGTCCCCGTATTCCCCCTTCGTGACGAACGAGAGAATCTGGGTGTCATAGCTTTCGCCGCTGTCGTCCTTGGCCCAGGAGAAGAAGGCTTTGGCGAAGACCGAATTGTCGTAGGCGTCCACCACATCGGAGATCTCGGAGTAGGTATCATTATCGGCCTTCAGCTGCGTCTTTTCGTCTTCGCTGAGATCGGCGGCGTCCCAGCCGTTGGCGAAGGCGTTGGCCATGCCCGTCAGCGGCATCAGGAACAAAGTGAGAACGAGACCGGAGACGACGACTTCCTCGAAGGCGCTCCAGAGGCGGCCTTCCTTATAGGTGGCTTTGCGCTTTTCCTTGGGGATGATGTGCTTGAAGCCGATATGCCAGAGCAGAAGGACGAAGAGACTGCCGAAGGTGCTGATCAAGAAAGCGTCGAGCAAAAGGATCACGATCTCGACGATCGACATCGAAAGGGCGATCGCGTAGTTCGAGATCTCGGTGGGATCCATATGGACATTGTTGCCTTGCAGGATTGTGGTAATCACAGAAGTCAAAACCCCGAAGGGGCTACCGAAGGACGCATAGACGTGGTAACTATCGCCGGCGGAATTTTTCGGCCAAAAGTCGATCGCCGGAATCCCGAAACCCGAAAGATTGGCGTTGCCGAGGGCCATCGCCTCGGGCTCCAGGCAAATGAAAGCGATGAGAATGAGAATCGCGAAGGCGATCAGGCGGAAGGTCCCATAGCGCCAGCCCCGGAATAGACCCCTCAGAAAGGAAAGGAGCAAAATGAGGATGACGCCTGCGAAAAGGACGATCATCGCCGTATCCACGATATTGGTTATGTCTGAGCTATTCATAGAGTTGAGGATCCCTTCCTCTGTTCTTGATAATTATTATCGTATGGAAAAGGGCAGGAATACAATTAAAATATGGAAGCGCCACAAGAGTGAAAAAACCTTAAAATGGAAAAAATCTTCAAAAATCCCCTAAAGAAAGAAAAATGCGCCAGATGCGGCAAAGAATACGATGCGGCCCTTCCCGAATGCCCCGCTTGCGGGGCCCGAGCGGCCGATTCCTCCTTTTTCCGGCCGTTCGCCGAGATGACGCCGATGGGCTTTTCCAAAGAGCTCATCCTCTTTGCGGTGGGTTTCCTCGGCTTCCAGCTCATTGCCCTTTTCGTGAAGCTTTGCGTCGTCTTCATCGCGGCCGCTTCCCTCGAAAGCGCCGGGCTTTCGGGAGCCTCTTTCACCATGGGCCTCGCGGCTTTCGAGGATTCCGGGGCCTACCTCGCCTGGGTTAACTTCACGGCCTATATCGCCCTTTTCATCGCCTTGATCGCCCTCGTGGGCAAGGATCTGACGCGGCTGTTCAAAAAATTCAGGAGCTGGAAAACCTACTTGGGCTTCCCCATCGGCATCGGCCTCATCATCCTTTCGGTCCTGGTGAACGAAATCATGCTCCTCATCGCCAAGCAGGCCAATCTCACGATCACCACCAACGAGAACCAGACCGCCATCAACGACATGCTCTCCTCCACCCCCTACCTCTCGTTATTGATCTTGGGGCTGGTCGGACCTTTCTGCGAGGAACTGGCCTATCGGGTCGGGCTCTTCGGGCTGACGCGGAGGGTCAACATCTATCTCGCCTATTTCGTGGCCTCGGTCGTCTTCGGGCTGATCCACATGCATGATTTCGCCTCCGTCAACGAGTGGCTTTCCTTCCCCGACTATTTGGTGGCCGGAGCCGTCTTGGCGGTGACCTACGAGAAATTGGGCTTCGGGGCTTCCTACATCGCCCACGCCACCAATAACGTCTTCTCGCTTTTGGTCGAGATCCTGTTTATAAGGACCGTGGCCTGACATGACCTTCCGGGAAAAAGGCCAAGTGCTCGATGAGTTCGGACTCAAGCTTTTCGCCATCGTTTTCATGACCATCGACCACATTGGGCTTTTCATGCAGCTATCCGGATTCGCCGCCACCGCAGGCACCGTCAATTACGGGATCGCCCTCGCCCTCCGCATCGTGGGGCGGCTGGCCTTCCCCCTTTTCGCTTTGATGCTGGCCGAGGGGATGCGCAAAACCCACGACCGGGCCAATTACCTTTTCCGGATCGCCCTCGTGTGGGCGCTCATCCTCATCGTCGAGGTCGTGCTCGTTCAGACGGGGCTCTATGATGGTTCGGCCTTGGGCGCTCAGGCATTCACCGATCTCTTGCTGTATGGCCTTTTCATCTATTTCTTCGAGAAAAAAGGCTGGTGGAAGGCCCTGGCCTTGGCGCCTTTGGCCTATATTCTGGCCTCCTACGCCGCGGGGGTCTCCGAGAATTACGCGGCCTCCAATAATCTCATCAGCGTCTGGAGCTCCTATTTCCCTTCGTATCTGCGGAGCGGCTATTCCCTCTTCGGCTTTTTGATGTTCCTGGGTTTCTATTACGCCTCGCCCCTCGCCGAGCGGCTCCTCAAGATCACGGCGAGCGCCTCGGGGGCGGACCTCGCCGCGGCCAAAAAGGAGAAATCCTATCAGAGCCTCCTCAATTCGCTTTACCTCACCGCCCTCGTCCTCACGACCGTTTTGTTCTGGGCCATCTACCGCTTCGCCCCCCTGTTCGACGTCTATTCCGATACCAGCGATTCCTGGATCCAGTCGTATGGCATCTTGGCCGGCGTCTTCATCTTCCTTTATAATGGCAAGCGCGGCTACGACGCCAAATGGTTCCGCTACGCCGAATATGGCTACTACCCGGTGCATATCGCTTTGATCGCCCTCATCTTTAGACTACTATCGTGAGGTAAGGGAGATTGAAAACATGGTATTGCACATTGGCGCCAAAGACGAATTTGATAAAGAGACCGCTTCGGGCAGGGTCCTCGTGGATTTCTTCGCCACCTGGTGCGGGCCCTGCGGCCAGCTCGCTCCGATCGTTGAGAAGATCGCGAAGGAGCATCCGGAGCTGAAGGTCCTCAAGGTAGACGTCGATGAGGCCCAAGACCTCGCCGCCGCCTATAACGTCTACAGCATCCCGACTCTGATCTATTTCGAGAATGGCAAGGCCGTCCACCAAACGGTGGGCTACCAGCCCGAGAAAAGCCTCTTAAGATTCTGTGGGATCAAAGAAACGGCAAAGAACTGAAGGCGAGGGGCCATCCCCCTCGTCTTTTTTATTTACCAAGAGGCAAGCCCTGTGCTATATTGTTTCGCGCTGGCGATGGACCATTGGTGTAGCGGTCTAACATGTCTCCCTGTCACGGAGAAGATCGTGAGTTCGAATCTCACATGGTCCGCCAAGCGCAGGTGTAGTTCAGTGGTAGAACATCAGCCTTCCAAGCTGATTATGCGGGTCCGATTCCCGTCACCTGCTCCATGTTCCTTAAACCCCCGATGAAATGGGGGTTTTCATTTTCGATTGTATACAAATTGTATACTTTTTGTATAAAAACGAGAAAACGCGAAAAACGGCCTAATCCAAAAACAGGTGGTGCGGGAAATGAGCCTCATCTAGGCTTTTTCGCGCCTTTTCGCCGGCTTTCGCGTTAATGGCCTTTTAATGGGGAAATTATTCACAACCGGAGCGCCTGCTACGGTTAGGCGTTGGGGTTGGCCGGCGTCGACCCAAACCTTGTATTTAATGCCGGGAAAGGCTGATCCGCGGATCGAGGGCCGTTTCCAAGGTTGAGCCCCTCATAGGAGCTTAGCAGCGTTTGCCTGCGATTGATTGCCCTCTGCAGCATCGAACGATTCTATGGGCTAAAGGAAAAGGAAAACTTGCTGGGAGGTCGCGTTTTCGATTGCTGAACCAAAAAAATTCAGCGTTGACAAATCAAACGGCATTTTCTCCTCTACTAGATAGGGGGGTCGAACAAAACAATGGTGCTGTTGTCAAACAGCTTCGACGCGATTTAAAAGAAACGCTAACAGGATCAGCAAATGACGAATTCGCGGAAAACAGCGTGGCTGTCACCATTGATGCGCATGTCAAACCGCAAATCAGTCCCAAAGCAACTGCCTTGCTTTTTTTCGGAAAAGGTAAACTTAAGAAACACTCCGTCATTGAAAACACCGTCGTGAATGTTTAGCGGGGATTGAAGCGGATTGAAAGACAGAGCATAATACGCTCCCTCTTCAAGGCTATCCGGTATGTAAGCGAATTCCGTGGAGCTGAGATTAAGGTTGTCGGAAGTCAAAGGGGAAACAGCTTCTAGAAAAATAGACTCGGTGTCTGAATAGCCATACGAATATGGCGTAAAAGAAAAATAAATCGCATTGTTTCCGGCGGGATAGACGTGCGACCCATCCATGCCATTCCCATAGAGGTCCTGAGCGGAGATGTAAGAAGGAGGAAACGAGGGAGAGGTCAAATAATCAGGATTGAAATAGATTAGTAGATCCACCGGGAAACAAACCTCGATATCGCCTTTAGTGAAAGTCAGTTCGGTAATATCAATTGTCTTAGTGAATTCCCCGACGCAGGTAATTTGGCAATCGCTAATTTTGGAAAACGAGAACAGCAAAGACCCGCCATCGTTGCCTTTGGCGGCCTTGAATGAAAAGCCAGAAAAATCATCATCAACTTTTGTGGCGAGACCCTTGAAATCGTCCACGGAAGCCCAACCGGAGAAAGAAAGAAAAATCTTTTCGCCCATGCCAATCGCAAAATCGTAATGATCATAAGCGGTTTCGCCCGAATACTTTTCAGTGCCGTTGGCGGTGCATGAGGCCAAACTCGCAAGAAGGGAAAGAATGCAAAGAAAGCCAAATCTCTTGTTTCTCATGTTAGCAATAAGCCGGCAATCCGTAATGAATGTCAGCGGGTGAAATTTTCGAAAAATACCTTCCTACAACTGTGGAAGGCGTATTGACCACCTTTTGTGCTGTTACAAATTGACCAAATTGATCCCCAATTCTTTGGACAATGATCGAGGTGCAATAGTTGTCTATAATATACTCATGATAAAGACCTGTAGGTGAAACAGATTTACCCACTGAAGCGGCCGCAGCCGAATTGGAATTGCCATACAAAGTAGATCTAATTGTAAAAGAAATGCTTTTTTCGGTTGCGGTAGTCCAGCCGACTGTTGCATCCAACGAGCCATAATAGCCATCATACATTCCTGAAATATGTATGCCGCCACCAATGGAGTATGAATTAGTTGAAAAAGTAATTGTTTGAGAATCAAAATAAGTATCCGCTAGTTCAGCATTATGATAAATATCAAGGTTCGCGTAAAGATAGTCATATATTTTTCTTGATGAAAGAATCTCATATTTTCCAAACCAATAATTCACCCCTCCAATATTTACGTTAGGAGTAGCTACGGAAACAAGGTCACACGGCCGGGCACTAGCTAACGATAAAAAAGTTGCTTCAGAAATGAAACTGCTGCTTCCAACCAAAGCTGATTTTTTAATTATCGGAGAAACAAGTTGCTTATTGTTTAGGACAAAAGAATTCTTGGGAAACGATCCAATTACAGAAGGCAAAAATAACGCTAAGGATGATGCTGTAAGGAATAAATTTTTCGTTTTCATAAATCTCCTTTTCAAATCGCTTCAAGCGCAAGAGTTGTATTGCAAATAGAAAGAAGCGAAAAAAGCGTGCCAGAATAAGTTAACGTCTCGTTTACATTCCACCAAAGAAATTTGTTTCCTGAATACGAAGCGACATAGTTAAATACCAAAAAGAAATAATAAGTATCAGTTCGCGTAATTCCATAATAATTGTGAGCTGCAAGAGTATTAACGGATGTGTGGCTAAAATCGTACGTGATTGTCGTCGCGATACCTGAACCAAGTCCAAAATGCTTGTTATAATAAGCCTCAACTCCTAGTTTGGCAACGCCTAAATCCATACCTGCCTGTGCAGAAACGGAAATATCTGTCGTCGTTGAAAGAGTTTTTGAATAGGATCCAGATACATAAGACATTTGTGAATTATAATCTGCTGCTCCAATCTCAGAAGGCACACTTGTATTAGAAATTGAACAAAGATAGATCCCCTGCACATCATAGACGGTTAGGCCTTCAAAAGTGGTAGAGGAAGTTGAAGAGGTGGTGATAGAAACAAAGTTATAGGTACTATTCCCGCATGTTATGATTCGTGGGAAAGAAACGGTTGCCAGTGATGAAGGATCATAATAAACTGTTCCAATTCCTGAGCTGCTTTGAGCTGAAACGCCCGAGTTATCATAAGCAAAATTCACATCAGAGGATGAATTTGCCCCAGCTGCTAGGGTTTCTTTAGCCGGAATTGATAAAGACAAAATGCTGACTGGAAGAATCGCAAAAAAAATCAACGCCTTTTTATTTTTCATACTGCCCCCTTTTTTATTATTTTAGCTTCTCTGCATTTTATTCACAAGTTTTTTATACAGGGGAGGATTATGATCTTTGATGTCCTTAAGCTGAACAAATGTGTATTTACTTTTGTAAAACTTTTGCAAATCAGTTAAAATAGGATCGGCAAAATTTCTTCGAACAATTTCTTCGCAAAACCGTAGAACTTCGTTGAAAAGTACCGGTCTTTTAATTTCAAGCTGCCCCCTAACGTAGAGAGCTAGAACAAAAAGTTTTTTTCGATAGTTGCAATAAATCTCCTCCTCGTTGATGCCTTGGATAGAAAGAACATGACATTCGCCCCCACAAAGCGAAGAAATATTGCATTCTTTGCATTTCCCGCATTTCGTTGGATGAGTCTTGTACCAAAAATCATCAAAGCCATTTTGCAAATCCCCTATCGACAATCTTTGATTTCCAACACAAGCTGAACAAATGTATATCCGTTTGTCTGTTCCTAAAGAAAAGCGTGCTATCCCTGCATCACAACGGCGATATGAAAACGCGTTATAAAAGATTTTCAAAATGTATCGGCCGAAATAATCGTCGCCATTCATTATTGAGAACAAAGGTTTTAAGTTCGATTTTTCCAAAGCCTGATTGACAATGTATTCAGTGAATTGCTCGTATCCTTCAAGAATATGAGCAATGCCATCTCGAAAAATCTGTCCCCCCCTAGCTATTCGAATTGAAACCGTCGGAAATATTTTTATCATTTGCAGATATGATGCGAAAATATCGTCTTTATTGTCACAAATCGTCATAGCCCCTCCCACATAATTCATATTCTTAATCTCAGAAATATTACTAAGGACAATCGATGAACTCCCCTTTCCAGATAGACGTCTGTTTCGGTTTTGCTGCTCGGGGACGCCATCAAAAGAAATTCCGAAAAGAACCTTGTGAGTTTGCAGTCCTTCGACAATCGGTCGGGATAAAAGACTGCCGTTTGTAACTAAAGAGGGGATAACTTCCTTCCCAATTCTATTGCTAAGCATTTCACAGTAATCTGCAATTCTATAAACCAAACCTATCTTAAGCAAGGGTTCTCCAGAGCCGGACATGTCGATAAAATATTTCTCGCCGTGGGGTGTTTTGGCTACTGCCAGTTCAATGAACTTACAGCAATCTTCATAGGTCAAAAAATTATCGGCTTTATTTTGATTGAAGCAATACGAGCATACAAAATTGCATTGTGACGTCAAATTTAGACAAATCTCAATTTTTGGAAAATACTCTTCCTCCGCATCGTCATAGAAAGTAGTAGGAGGGTAATTAGCAAATGACGTTGCTGTTTCGCTTGTCGGAAAGAAAAAAGAATTTCCATTTTTATTATTATACAGCGCAGTAAAATCTGAAAATTTGCAGCTAAATAAATTATTTAACATATAATAATATTACTTTCAGATATATCTCCACTTATTTGACAAAAAATGCCAAGATTCGATAGTATTTTTATGGGAACTTTCTGATAATAATTATTCCCATTGATTCGGAAAAGTTTTTTTAAAAAATAAGCATTTTTTTGATCGTCGTTTTGAACAAAGCATCTTTTAATAAATAAACCATCGTATCTTAAAATGGATTTTATCGAAAAATCGATTGGCTCATTATCAAATATGGTTTTTTTAGAATATTGGAGAAGCGAAGAAAATGAATATTTTTGCGCGCTTATTTCAAAGGAATAGTTCTCAATTGAGCAAGAATATTCTCGGCCTCCCATTTGCGCAGTTATTGATGTCTGCTGATCAGAAAGGTCGAAAGGAATTCCAAAAAAGGATAAGGTTCCAGAATAAGTTGAATTTCCCACTTCGTCAAATGTGGCTACGTTGGAAGAAGAATCAAAGCTTTCTACTCTAGAATCGTATAAAAAAGTGTAGACCCCCAAATCAGTTATTAGTTTTTCGCCTGAAAAAAATATCTTTCCAATGGTACAATCTGTTTTAGAGCAGCTAGCAACCTGGAATTTAGGAATATGAAGGTATGAATTACCCTTTTGCTGGATTGTTCGCTTGTTTAAAGAAACGATGTCGGAATCGGCAAAAGAAGAGATCGGAAAATAGGTTTGATCATCATTGCTTAAATTGATATTAACTAGAGGCACTTCAATTTGACTGGGAAGACATTCGGAAATGCAAAACGCCGACACGAGCGAGGAAAAAAAGAGAATAAGTAGAATCCCTTTTGAAAAAAATTTCATCATTTTTCCTCCTGAATAATGCTGATTACGTTCATTTTCGATGCGTAATAAGAAGGGATTAGCGAAGAAAACGTAGCGCTCAAAATCAAAATCGATACCGCGATTACGCAGGATTCAAAATCAAAACACGTGAAAAAAACAAAAGTTTGAGAAAACACGACGATCGAGACAAAAAGCGAAAAAAGAACACTTATTAGGACGCCAAAAAAAACTCCATAAATACAAACCAAAAGCAATTCTTTTAAAAAGCAAAAACATATATCATCAGAAGACGCTCCGCATGCCCGCCTAATACCAATTTCAGACATGCGTTCTTTGATTTCGAACATGAAAATAATTGACACGGATATGCAGGTCAATAACGAAAGCAGGAGAACAAGCATTATCCTTAAAAAACTTGACGAATTAGATTCCTTTTCTTTCAAAGTCGCAATCGTCCAAATTGATTCATAACCATAAAATTGTCCATCCGATCCCGCGAGTGCGATGATATCGTTTGACATGTTTTTGGAAATCAGCGAAACCGTATATGAGGTATTGGCAAAAACGTCTGCAAAAGTTGAAATCGGGACAAAAATCTGGACAGATAAAGAAGTTGCTGTTTTTCTTCGCTTTAAATCGTTTCCATCTGTAAGAGTACCCTTGACTAAGAATTGATGGTCGCATAATGAAATGATATTTTGAAACCCGGAAATATTTTTATTCAAAAATGAATAATCGCATCCATACAAAAGGCAGACTTCAGCATGTGATTTATTATCGAAAGGAGTTATATTTTCGCCCGAAAGAAGGGAAGTCGTTTTGAGGAGCGACAAATTTTCACAGGTTTGGACCGGAAAATCCAGAAAGGAAGGGCTAACGCCAAACACTGTAAAATTGAGATTAAAATTGCTTTGTGTTGGAATAATATTTTTTGATACCAAATTTGTCACTACGCAAGTTTTTTCATAGACAACGTTTGAATAATACTTCAAGATAAAATCATCTACGGAATTAATGGACAAATTTGGACATACAGCCGAGTCGTTCGGGAAATCGGCATACCGAAAATCCTTTTGAGCGCGATCGATTGAAAATGTATTTATCCCGACAAGACAAATTGCCGATGCAATAAAAGTCAACAAAAAGGCAAACATGTTTTTCTTTTCTTTTTGCAAAATATCGTCTATCTTCATTTTTCTTTAAAAAGATTCCCTTCGGTCAAGGAAAAGATCCTGTCGCATTGATGAGCTACAAAATCGTTGTGAGTGACAATAAGTGAAGATATGCCCCTTTTTTTGCAATTTTTTAAAATATCCACCACTATTCGCGAGTTTTCTTCATCAAGATTTCCAGTCGGTTCATCGCAAAGAAGCAAGACGGGGTTGCGAATTAAAGCACGACACAAAGAAACCCGTTGTTTTTCCCCCCCACTGAGTGAACTTACCGGATTCATAGAGAATGAATTAATCCCAAGATTTTTCACAAACCAAAGAGAAGGAACATCTTGAGATTTTTTTGGAAATGAATATTCCAACGGCATTTTTATGTTTTCATAAACGGAAAGTGTAGGAATCAAATAATAAGATTGAAATACGAAACCAATCTTTCCTCCTCTCAGTTCCCACAAATCTTTCTTTTTGTCAATCAAAGATCCCAAAAAATAATAGTTTCCGCTGTAATTGTGGTCCAGCAAACCAACGATATTCATCAACGTAGTTTTTCCTGCTCCAGATTTTCCAACTACTGCGACCATTTCAGAGGAAAAAATATCAAAACTTATATTTTTTAGAATCTCATGTTCAGAAAACGACTTGTTTATATTTTTTAACGAAACGATTCTATTGAGCATACAGTACCATTCCTGATGCCAAACCATCTCCCTCAACAATTGCATTTGCGCCCGAAACGAGAACGCAATGAACAACCAGGCTTTCATAATTCCCATCGCTTTTTTGATGATACATGACAGCATAGCTTCCGGCTCCTGATTGAAACAGCGAGGCAGGAAGGACAAGGACTGAGTCATACACATTTTTTATACTAGTTAGACATGCATCTGTTTGTGCATTCACAAAATAAGAATTTTCATCGCAAATAAAGCAAACACTGACATAATCGCCGTTTTCCAATGATGAATAATCTGTTGAATAATAACTGACAGTAACTTTTTCGCTTTGATATAAACAAAGCTCTGGGCTCAAAAGATTTGTGAAATCGTTCGTGTCAAAGTCAGAAGGCGAAACGTGTATCACCGCCTCGAATCGATTATAATTATAAATTTTAACATAACTCGTCGAAGCATCTGCAGCATCAATTGAAACAATAAAACCTTCATATTTTGAAGTAACATTGATATTTTGAAGTGAACCGATGACCTGCCCGCTTTTTATGCTGTTTCCATTCGCTATCAATATACTGTTTGTGTCAACTGAATAAGTAGAATAGAAATCAGAAAAGGGCATAATAGATGCGTTAAAAGAATAATGGTCAGTAACATCAGTTTTTTCAATTTCATAATATTTCCCTGAAGAAAGTTTGATGTCATCGTTTGATGTATTAGAAGAATTAAACAATTCGCCCTTGTCGTTCGTTGAGAGAGAAGCTAAAAGAAAAGGAATGGATGCAAGGACTGCCACATTCACAAATACTATTAGCAAAAGCCCTAATGTTTTAAACTTAATGCGCCCCTTTTTCATATTTTTATTTTACACCCTTCATCAACGCAAGCAAAATTATTCAGTTTTTTCCTTTATGATCCGTAACATTTGAAAATAAAGCTTTCCCAACAAACATTTTTGGGAGAAATTGAAAATAGTATAATAAACAGATTCTGAGTCACACATTTGATCAAGTACGCAAAGAAAGAGAGGAAGAGCGAATGAACTTCCAAAATTCCGCTGAGTCAAATTTTATCAATAAAAACAAAAGCAGCCTCAAGGTTTCAGGTTTCAACAAAAATTGCGTAAAAAAGATTATTGATGCTTATGCGAAGGACGGCATCATATTTTCTAACGAAAAGCAATTTCAGCTAAAATTCGCCGAAACCCCTGAGGGTTTGGATAATTTCAAAGGCCGGGTTAAGTTGGAGGCTGAGTCCATCGACAAGGCCTCACCCTATTTTGCGGAGGGCCCGATGGACGAAACAGCGGGCGCCATTTCCGTGGATAAGTTTAACTATCCACATTCGAAAGCGAAAAAAATGTGGCCTTCGAGCGCGCCGTCGAAAAATACCGCACCGATATCGTAATTGAGGACGGAGACGACGCCGGGGACGTCGCTATTGAGTTGAAATATAAAACAAATAATGCCGACTGCAGCCCTTTTTTGAAACGAAGCAGCGGAGTCAAACCCAGATGAATTTGCTACGAAGCGACTGGCGTGGGAAACAACCGTTTGATCCCGCTCTTCGCCCAAGGGGCCGAAGATGACGGCTCTTATAAATTCCTGCAAGACGTCGAGCGGCTCGAACGCTTGATTTACGATAAAAGATCGATTGCTTTTTCTCCGCAAAAACATGTCCACAAAGGAAACCCCGCGCAGATGGACATATCCGACCATATCGTCTACGGCATTCAAAATAGAAAAATAACCAGGGGCTTTGCCATCATTGTCACCAACGAAAGCGCTTATTGGAAAGGCCAGAAGAAACCTGACCCCCTATGCGCCAATTTCTTTCGCGTCAATCATGCTCAGCCCATCCATGGCGAACGCTATGTCAAAGCGCTCATTAATTCAGGAACATTTGGCGGAATTTGTATTACAAACAAATTCAAAAGGGCAAAAATAAGAAGCAACTGGGAAACATAACCGAGGACGTCACTTATTTGATTTGGATTGCGCAAAAAAAACACGAAACTGAAACCTGACTATTTGCCTGTTAAACTGCAGGGAAAATACAAGCCTAAATGGCTTCCATAAAATCCAGCAGGTATGGGCCTTGTTGTTACCAAAAACGGAACAAAACCGACAACAGAAGTTAAGGCCAGAGACAAATTCGGCTTTAAATTCCTTATTTTCGAGTCAATGCTGTAAGGCCATCCCCTCACTGGGGCATGCAAAGCTAGGAATGCGATGATGCCATGATGGGTTTCCCATATGGTTGGTTGACGGCAAGATTTTTCAAGGCCAGCTGGAGAAAAAAATCCCGGAAAAAGCGAGGAAAAAGTTAAGGCAAACGCAACGTTTTTTATCCATTGGCCCCTCTTCCTCCGACGGAAAGCAAGGAATCGCCAAGAAGCGGAAAGACGAGAAAAGGCCTGAAAACCGCTAGGATTGACCCGTCACCTGCTCCATAAGCCATAAACCCCCGATGGAATGGGGGTTTTAATTTTCGATTGTATACTTTTTGTATAAAAACGAGAAAACGCGAAAAGGGCCTTGGCGCCTAAGATTTTTCATAACCCTTAATGCTTTTCTTTCAAAAAGTCAATTTTCTTTTTTTCGGCCTTCTCGAAGATGGCCTTGAGGGCGGCGTCGCTCTTCATGCTTTCCTTCGAGATCGCCAAAAGAAATGAGGCTTTCTCAGAAAGGAAGTAATAGTTGGCGTCATCGAAATACGCCTTGTCGAAAAGGGAATAAGGATAGAAGTTGACGCTCTGAGTCGTGGAAATGTAGGCGTTGTCGCAATAACCATTAAGGAAAAAACCGTCTTCGCAAAAGGAGATCGCATCGGAAACCATTCGGATTTTCTTGCGATGACTTTGCCGGAAATACAGGTATCCGTTGGGGCCAAGGAAAAATAGGTCATAAAAAAGACAAAAAGCCAAAACAAAAACGATGAGAATCAGCGAATAGAGAAGGTTATACTCCCAGGACACGAGCGAGACCACGAGGGTGAAAACCGCTAATAGCGAATAGAGAAGGAGAGCGTACCTGTAAACTCGGCGGTCTTTTTGGCCGAAGAAGTGATAGCGGACTTTCCCGTATTCGATGGCGTCGAAGGAAAAGACCGAAGTCTTGGTGGGAGCCAGGCGGGAAGACGGCACGATTTTGTAAACGCTTTTCGGGACGAAAGGACGCTGCCGAAGAGATATAAGGATCCCCGGGCCGATCGTGAGAAAGTCAACCCCCACGAAGATCGCATTCTTCACGCCGAAGGCGAAATAGAGGACGATGCTCGCCACGCCAACGGAAGCGTAGAAGAAACCACAGAGGAGTGCCACCCAAAGCATCAACATGTTTTTATTTTACTCTTTTTCAAAACAGCTAGAAAAAAGGGGGAATGATGAATTATGTTCACAAATGTCAAAGGGCAAAAGAAAATAAGCATATATTTACATAATGAAAACGCAGGCCCACTGACATTGCGAAAAAATAAAAAAGGAATGACGCAACTTACTACAAATCCGCGTTATAAATTGTTGAGGTTTTGGTGCATAATTCTCCCATAAAAAGACCATTAAAACGAAAGCCCGCGAAAGGATGCGAAAAAGCGACGCCCAAAAGACCCGGCGGAATGGGCGGAACGAAAGAAAGCGATAGAAATCAAAAGAACGCGAAAAAGCTCCGTTAACGCCCGTCACCTGCTCCATAAACGATAAAACCTAGATTCTGTCTAGGTTTTTATTTTTACATTGTTAATATTTTGTTAAAGAATTGTTAAAACCTTCCGAAACAGAATAAAACGCCTGGCCTTCCGGCCAAGCGTCTTGGATCGATATTTCAGCCTCATTCCAAATAGGTCTTCTTGATGTCTTCGGCGATCAGGCTTCTGAGGTATTCGGTTTTGTTCGGGACGAGCCCCAGCCGCGCGATGATCTCGGAATCCTTCGCTTTCGAGAAACGGACCGTGACGGCGATCATCTTCTCCTTGTGGCAGCGGTCATGGACACCGTTGAGCCTTTTGGTCGCCTCGGCCTTGGTGAACTGCTTCTTCCGCCCCGGCTTCTTGCGCCCGTTGCCGTAGTGCTTCTTGTTTTTTTCTTCCACGTGTGTGTTTTATCGTTTTCTTTCTTTTTTGTCGATTTCCTCCTTTGCTTAGGAGCACAAGAGGTTCAAGCCAAAACGCGAACCCCAAAGACAAGTTCCGAAGACTCGAATAAGCGATTGATCGTCAGGAGGGAATCCATGGTTGGTCTTTTGAAATGCAGAAGGCGCGTTTGAAGGATGGCTGGCATAATAAAAAGGAGAAACGGCATGAAGGATATCATCAGATTCCTTGATTGCGCTATTTCTCCAGATACGAGCGTCACACCGGACGAACAAACCGTTTGGCTCAGCGCCGATCAGATGGCGTCGCTTTCCGAAAGGGACCGGTCCGTCGTCCAGAGGCACATCAGCTCGATATACGGGTCGAAAGAGCTCGATAAAAACGGAACGTGTGCAAAAAACGCACAAGTTGCCCCCAACGTGGAAACGTACTCGGTCCCCTTCTACAATCTCGACATCGTTTTGTCGGCCCGAGAGCGAATCGGCAATAACTTAAGGACCAGTCTCAAAAAAATTATTTGATAGTCTTCGGAGGCAAAGAAGACAGTTTTATTCTGTCGTAGGCGCCATTCTTTTTATCTTCAGGGTGAGGCTCTAGGCCGATGATTGTGATCTTCCCTTTGCCGGGCCCATAGACCCAGTACATCCTCATGGCCCTGGGATTGTTGTTCTCAAGATAAGACTGGAAAACCTTCCGCCCATAGCGGCTCGTCAAGCCATCGATCTCATGGGAACGAAGCCCGGGGTAAAGGGGGTCCAAACGCAAATGGCCCATCGCGCTCCCCCACTTCTTTCTTATCGTCTCTTCGAGCGGCGCGATCGTTCCGTTATTTTTCTTTTCGCAAAGCGAATCCCAATAATCCCTGATTTCCGGAAGCCCGAGGTGGATTTCAAATGTCATAATGCTATTTCAGGAACTCAGAAAGATCGACCGCCTCCGAAACCTTCCCTTCTTTCAGGTTGGCAATCGCTTTATCCATCATGGCCAGGGTTCTTTTGGAGATTTCTGCAGCAGGAACCATCTTTTGGGGTTGCAAAACAACCACGCCGTTGGGAGCGGTGCGGACAACATAGTATTTGTATTTAGCGTTGCGGATGGTCACTCTTTTCTTCGAATCCAATGTAGCGACATAACCATTTTCCAGTGTTTCCATTTTCAATATCCTTCCCTGAGCAAAAGTGGGAAATCCCACCAATAGAATAAGACTGGATAAGAGGAATGTCAACAAAGAATCAATTACGCGCGTCGGGGCGAAAGGGCAGCCAACCGTCTGCTCACAGCCCATGAGCAAGACGGGGCTCCGCCGGAGGATGAATTACTGGATAAAAGGCATCGGGGGTCACGAAGATAACCCCGCACGGGGTGAGGCACACCAAGGCGACCCAGTACATGGGGGTCTGCCGGAACATGGAGGAGGTCGAACTCCGCGCGAGGTACCTCGGCCACTCCGCCAAGACGATGCCCGACGCCTGCGGGCACGCCACGGACGCGGGCGAGGACGAGATCCAGAGGAGATTGGAGAAGGCGGAGAGGGACCCGGCGAAGACGGCTTGAAAGGGGAAAACATTTTTTGAAGAATTGTCGGACATCAAAATCAGGCGATTTTCCGCATTCAATATTGATCAGTGAAGACTATACGAGCGCAAAAGAAAAAAGCCAAGACGGGTCGGATACCATCCGGCTGATCCCCGCCCCAGCCATAGCTTTGTTCCGCTCCAGCTCCTTCGGAGGGCTTTCCTTTCATTCTAAAAGAATGTTGCGGAAATGCTCGTCACTTTGTCTCCGGCAACAACATTAAGGCGGACGTTCCAGGATCTTCGGATTTCATTTGGCCGAAGACTTTTTTGGCAACTTCGAGGTCACCAACGATGCGTCGGAAAAGAGTTTCATAATCGAACCCGTTTTTTTCCTGATCTAGATCGAAATACTGGTATATGAAGCAATACTCTTTTTCGTATTTGGCGAATGGCCTCAGAAGCTTTGTCCTGTGAGGCCCATCCTTTGCGTCCCAAGTGATTTCTTTGGGCTTCCCCCGCTTTCCGCCTTTAAAATTGGGATCAAACCACGCGTCTTTAAAAATCTCGAAAACCTTTTCTGCGTCCGTCATCTCCGGGGATTTTTCTTCCCACATCTTTTCCAGCTTCTTTTTCGGCATTTCGGCGACGCGGCGGTATTCGTCTCCCTCAATCTGGATGCCAAGAAGAAAATAGTCATCCTTGGTTTTTTCCGTAAAGTTTGAGAAACGGAAATCCAAGGTGCTTTTTTTGTCGTTGAAGCTCTGCCACGCTTCGAATCCCCCTTCGAAAACGAGACCCAAGTCTTTGCAGTGTGTTTGGAAATAGGTGAGAAAGGAACTGCCGTTGAGCTTGTTGATCAGGTCCTGAACCCCGAGTCCGTCCAGCTCCTTGCTCCAAACCGGTTCCAGGGACTGATTCGGCATGCGTTGGGCAACCACTTTTTCCAAGGCGACGACTGAGTCGACATAGCCCGAGATGACCTTTTTCTGATCAATGATTCCCAAGGCACAGCTCTTTTCCAAACAGCCGTCGAAACCCTTGGCGATATCGGAATAAGAAACGAAATGCCATGGTTCCCTGCCATCCAGTATGATGATATTTCCTTCTTCGACAATATCGGATGGGGCCAGCCCGGTGAGGATTCCGTAGGCGAATTTGTCCCCCAAACCATCCTCGTATTGCTGAAGTTGTGCTTTCGTGGGAATGGACTTTAGCTTGTTCTCTATGACGACGGCCTTCCCAGACCTCAGCCAAATGGTGATGTCACGATGCCCCTCCTCCCTTTCGATTCTGCTTATTTGGGTCGGATCGAAAAGTTCGCCCGTAAAAGCCCTTAGGAAAACGGGGTCGGCCTCAAGGAGCCAAGCCCAAACATTTGAATGGAAAAGTTCCTTCGAGCCAAGCGACATTGCGTAAATCAGCGACGTTTTGAGGATCTCAAACGGTGTTTCGGCCATTCCTCTGCCTCCTTAGAAATATCCCTTTGACATATTTATTGGTCGGCCAAAAACAATCAGGAATCCGAATATAGATCGACAAAACCGATAGTAACCTTTTTCTTGCAGTTTGAGCACAGGGCGAATGATTTCTGGGCCATTTGTTTTATTTCTCCCTTTTTGTAAACCGATTCCTTTCCGCAATAAGGGCAGGCGAAAAAGGCATCCCCTTCCTTTAAACCATAGACTTTCTCAAGAGAATATATCTTCGAAGGCCCCTTGAAACTCGAAAGCAGGCAGGCAGACTGGACAAGCCGGATGAAACGCAGGTTCCCCTTGGACGTATCTTTCGGGAAAAGCTGAAAAATACCCTCGATCAGAAGATTGTTGATCAGGATGAGACCAGGGATGATTTTTGCCATCGCCCATTCGCATATTTTGAGTGAATCTTCCTGTTTCATGAAAAGGTAATTGAGATCGCCCGGAGGGGTTTTGCAAGTTTTTTGCTCGGTCACCAGATGGAGGGCCTTGGTCCATGGTTCATGCAAGCCCCAGCTCTCTTTGCTGAAATAAAGGCTGTAAATGAATTCTCCGGTCATGCTTTTTGAGAGAAGTGGGTCTTCATGAAAATCCATCTTGGAGACCGCCTCGTCGATCATTGCTGTGATCTTTTCTTTGCTAAGATGCCTCTCGAGGTCTCTTTTACCATAGCCATCGCAAAAAGACATGCATTCGTCAGGCGAGTTTACGAATTTGCAAAGGAGAAGCAGGTCATCTGAAAGAGGCCGCCGCAGCAACGCGATCGCGCATTTTGGGACGCCGTCGTAGAAGGCGGGGAGAGCATATCTGAGATAATCGAATACGTCGCCGCCAAGCCATGTCAGCAACTGCGTTTTCGAGAAAATTGGCTCCAGCTCCTCCCTCAGTTTGTTTTTTGCCTCATCAAAATGCTCGTCGCTTTCCGACCCGTCTTTTTTGAGGATGATGCGCTCAGTGGATGTCTTCGAAAGGTCAAAAAGAATGCTGCTCATCTGCCCGATCAATACTGAGATAGCCCAAAAAAGGCGTTCATTTGCCTTTCGGTATTCACCTAACGATTTATTGGCAGATTTTCTTTTTTGGTCGATTTTATTCGACACAATTATCTTCATATTTTCTATTATAAACTAACCATACATTTATTTTTCGCTGTAGTTTTGGGTATGCTCTTGTTTCAGGCTCTCGGGTTCAGTAAAGAGAGCTATCAAATAACTTTGTTGCTTGAATTCATATTGCGAACCCCCACAAAAAAGCAGCAGCCTGATTGCGCTGTCTCATGTCAGAAATTTCCGGGCTTTTGATATATGATCCGGCCATAAAAAACTATTAAAACGAAAATTCGCGAAAGGACACAAAAAATATGTCCAAGACCAAGGAATTTCGGAATATCGCAAAGCCAGTAGGCTCATAAACGATCATCTACAAAAAGCTTTCATATGTTCTATATATTGTTTTTTCTTTCCAATTGGCTTGCCGTGTCCCTCATCGAGATAGAACTTCCCTGTGCAGATAAGCCATATCGTTTTGTCAAGTTTGTATGGGGTAATTCCGGCGGCCCTTGCCGTCTTCGTTAAGCATTCGAAGACGGAAAATGAGTCTTTCTCGCACAAACCGAGGCCGTGAAACACGTCTATCATGTGAACATCGGGTTTGCAGTATTGGACGAACCCCAGCTCCTTCAAAAAGTCACAGGCCAATGCAAAGCCGAAGCCATCAACTTCACGGGCTATAAGCAAAGGAAGCGCCGTTATAGCCATTTCGTTGTAACCAAAGGAATTCACGAATTTGCCGAAATCATTGGCATCAGAAAAACGAGAAACGAATTCTGCCGATGAGACAACCGAGCCGGACCATTTGTGCCAAGAATTGTGTTTGCCGTCTTTTCTCTTTATGCCTAGTTCTTTCCTAAACGTTTCGCAAAGGGATCCGGAGTCGTAATGTTTTAGGATTTTCTTATAATCGTGGCCAAAGATAATCGGCTCGATCCGCGTTCTGTTTTTGCCTGAATAGCCGATGACGTTCGGCATGCTTTGATAATTCTGGGCTGATATGATCATTCTCTCGAAGACATCGTTCAGGGAGACATAGTCTTTGCTGTCGCCAACGAAATACGCTCCTAGTCTTTCCTCGGAGATCCAGGAAGGCATCCTTTTGACTAAAAAACGATAGCTTTCATCACAAAATATTTTTGCCTGGGCGGATTCCATTGAATTTTTTAAATTATACGCCTGAATCTTCATTCAGCTTTCTGGAAATGAAAAACCCCGAAAGCGGGGATGTCCAAGCGGAGATGACGAGTTGGCAAATCTTTGCCGTTTATTTTTATAATATTTGGTACATAATTCTTCCATTAAAAGCGGATAAAAAGGAAGCTTTATTGCTGAGGCGGGCAGCGCCGCCCCGAAAATGCCCGCAGAAACTGCCTGATCGCAGGGAATCGAAGGGAATCGCAGGGAAAGCGAAAAAGGTACGTTAAGGCCCGTCACCTGCTCCATATGCAAGAAACCACCGATGGAATGGTGGTTTTCTCTTTCCGTGGTATCAGAATAGTACATAAAAAGAAGAGCCGGGGCGAAGTGGGAGGAAATAGTTGTTTATTCTTTTATTCATTTGAACCCTTTTGCGTCAAAAACACACTAGTTTCGTTTTTGGATGTGGAAGTAAGGCTTGAAGCAGATTTGGTAAAATAAAAAGAAGGAGAAATGGCATGAAGGATATCATCAGATTCGTTGACGGCGGTATTTCTTTGGATGTGAAAGTCACCCCAAACCAGGGCACGGTGTGGCTCACGGCAGGAACAAATGTCCCTTCTTTTTGATATGGCCAGATCCTCCATCGCTTACCACATCTCCAATATATTCAGGGAAAAAGAATTGGATAGAGCAACTTCTGTCGAAAATTTCGAAGGAAGTAATCTCAAAGCTTCCAGGCCTCCCCTTTATTACAACTTGGATGTCATCATCTCGGCGGGATATCGGGTCAAATCGGACCAGGGCGTTGTCTTTAGAAAATGGGCAACGGGCATTCTGCGCAATATTCTTCTCGAAGGCTACGCGATTGACAAAAAGCGCCTCTCCGCCATGAACAAAACGATTCTCATCCAGAATGCGGTCATCGGGAGCCTCTCCCAAAGGGCCGGAATGGATTCCGATGACGTTCTATCGGTTCTGACCGCCTACGAGGGCGCTTTGAGGATCCTCGACGGCTATGACCACGGAACGATCCAGAAACCAAAGGAAGCAGTTCCGAGCAAAGTCGCCTATTTTTCCTACGTTGAGGCCAAAGAAGTCATCAAGAAAAGTTCTTTCTCTTCCCGGCAGGATCTTTTCGGCAAAGAGAAAGAAGAAGGGCGTCTCGAAGGGATCCTAGGCCAAATCAGGCAAAACGTCTACGGGAAAGAGATCTACCCGTTGGTTGAGAAAAGGCGGCCAATCTTCTCTATTTCATTGACAAGAACCATATCTTCGCGGACGGGAACAAGCGGATCGCCGCGATCCTTTTCCTCGAGTTCCTGAGGCGAAACGGAGCCTTGCACAGAAACGATGGCTCGCTCCGAATCTCGAATGACGCTTTGGCTTCGCTGACCCTTCTCATCGCGGAAAGCGACCCCAAGGAGAAAGAGGTCATGGTGGCCATCACTATGGATTGCCTCCATGGACCAAACACGCAAAGCCGTTCGAACAAAAAACCAAAAGCGTTAAGGAATGCTCGTTCAAAACCTAAAAACGCCTTGGCATAGCCCTTAAAGAAGGCCCCGAGGGATTTTTTAGGTAATGAGGAAGACGGTAAAAGGGGCTCGTGCATAGATTCCTTATACAACAGTATCTATCCCAATCTTTAGAAATTCATTTGTAATCCGGCGAGCAAATAGTGGCAAACGACATTGGCAGGCTTTCTTCGCCTTGATCCGTCGTGACGGTTTGTGAGGTCACCACCCCAAAGGGCTTGGACAAGGCGAAGACATTGGTGTCCTCACTATTGGTCTCAGCCACGTCGTTTGAGGCGGAGAAGGAGTCTCTTCCGAATCCGGCGTAGCCATAACGCAGCGTCTCGGTTTGATAATAGGCGCTCACGGTGTGGCCCGCCGCATAGAAGTCCGACAAGGAAAGGGAAGACGACTCCGCCAATGCGGAGGTCAGGTCGTTTTCCGAGGCGACCGCGAAATAGGGGCTGAGGATGTCCCCGCTCGCCGCCGCTTTTTCCTGATTGGCGTCGAAATACCAGGATCCCAGGCCCGAAAGATCCGATCCGGCTTTCGGAAGATAATACGAAACCCCAACCGCGCCGATCGCGTCATAGACCCCCGAATAGCGGTCGCCCGACAGGGTTGTCAGGGCGGAAGAATAGCGATCGGTGTAATCGACCTGAGAGGCCAAGCCATCGGAACCGACGAAAGCCATCTTGTGCGAGCCCGACGAATATTGGCTCTTGAACGCCGCTCGCTCTTCTTTTGAAAACGAGGCGACGACGGCGTAAGAGGAAACGGCCACGTCGGAGACCGACGAGCTTAAGGCCGGGACCGCGTTCTCGCCGACCGCGTCGGCCCCGTTTTGCTTCAGGAAATAGTCGATCGCCTTCCCGGACAGTTCTGTCTGCAGGATCCAAGCGAAAAAGGAATCGGAGCTCGTGGCTTTTGTGGATTTGGCGGCCACGATGTCCGACGAATCGCCGCTCGAGAAAAGGCTTTGGAAGGAAAGCCCGCCATGGCTGCCGTCTGCCATCGTCCCGAGCGCGAGGGTGATTTCCTTCGCCGCCAAGACGACGTCGTTGAAGGAACCGGCTCCGACGTAATCGCAGAACTTGGCTTCCGACGGCTCCCCGCCGAGGAAGGCGACGAGGGCCGATTCCACGAAAAAGTCCGGGGCAGAATAAACCTTGTTCTCGGCCTGACCGCCCAAGAAATAGGAAGCGGCGGCTTTCTCCGCAAAGGAATCGTAGATGGAAACGGAATTAAGAGATACTTTGTTGGAATAGGTCTTTTGAGCCGGCTGAACGTTGGCGACGAAAGCCGGGATTTCGGTGTTGACATCGCTCGGCTTGATCTTGTTAACGAAATAATAGACGGCGTAGCCGGAAGACAGGGCGACCGCGCAAACCAGAAGCGAAGAGCCGGCGATGACGAGCGATCTTTTTTTCATGAGGCTGGTTTTGCTCGGAACCCCAATCCCATCGATAAAGGGGACGCTGGGGGCCAGCGAGTTCCAATAATCTCTCTGCTGCCGTCTAATCGCGTTTTTGCAAATCATGTTTTTGACTCCTTTTTATCTTTAGAATGGCGTTCCGGTAAACCCGTTTGGCGGAGGACATCGGGACGCCCGTGATCTGGCAGATGTCTTTCCAAGCGAATCCGTATGTGATCCGATAGTTGACGAGGATCGATTCTTGGCTTGAGAGGCCATATCCGATGTCTTCCAGGGCCGGGTTATGGGGATCGTTCTCCCCGAAGCCATCGAAGACCTCGTTTGGGACGTAGCTGATCTTTTTCTTCACGAAGTCGATGGCGCAGCTTTTGGCAGCCTTGCACAAATACACTTTCAGGGCCCTTTTGGCGAAGAAACGGCCCCGAGAAGAAAGCAGCCTCAGGAAAACCTCCTGATAAACGTCCTCCGCATCTTCCTTTTGCGGGACGTAGGTCGCGATGACGAAAAAGATGAGGCCCCGGTAATTCCGATAAATGTCATTCAGGGACTGCGCATCAATGGCAATCGTGGGATTGTCATCCGCCACCTCTTCTGCCTTCATTTCCACCTCCTAATCATAAAACGTCTGGGGGGCGCGATTTGTCTAAAGATTCTGCGAATCAGGCCAGCCGACAAAAACCCAGGTCTTGGTCGCGCTTGAATTCAGAAGCGCGGCGGCAAAAACGGGCCCAAAGGAAAAAAGGCCCGCTTCGCCGAAAAGTTTTTAAGGAAAAAACTCAAAAACCCGGTTTGCTTTCACTGATGTATCATTAAGATAATCCGAAAAGGCTTAGGGGGCTGAAAAATGAAAAAAAGCAGAAGACTAGTATTGTGCGTTTTGTCTTTGATTCTTCTTCCTTTTGGATTGAGTGATTCGCCCGCCCCGGTTTATCCCGCCATCACCAGCCCATATGCGCCGACCGCTTCTTATCGGTTGGTGGATGACTCCGCCCCGGATTTGGCCGTCGTGGAGATAAGTCTCTCGAACCCGACCAAAAACCTCATCGCCCTGGCCCGAGTTTTCTTTGGGCCCCAAAGCGACGTTCAGTCAAATTCCTCCGCCAGTTACGGCATGGGGTCGGCTTACCTTGATTATTGGACTTCCCAATCGTATCCCGAATACATGAGCAAAATTCTTTTGGCGCCCGAAAGCAATTATCTCGCCAGAAGGACCTCCATTCACAAATCGGCCGGATTGGATTATGCGAAGGAAGCCCTGACCTATCAGGCCTTGAAAAACGGGAGTCCCCTCGTCAGCGCCTTCGACGGGGAGGTCTATGCCGCGACCACCTACGAGGCGGGCGTCGATTTCTTCTCTAGCGCCCCTTCCCTCGCTGTCAGCTACGATGCCGACGACGACAAAACGCTCCTTTATTTTCAAGCCGGAGACTCGTTTTCGGCCCCGAAAATCAAGTACGACGAGCGGTTTTACTCCTTCAGCTACGCCGCAGCCGATTACGAAGCGGCCTATGGCAACAGCGAAGACGCGGCAACGACGCCTTGGGTAAAGGGAAACCACGCGAAAGAAGAATTTTCGAATCTGGGGATCTCCCTCTATAAGAAAGGCGAAACGCTTTTCGCGACCGATAATTACACCAACAATTTCAGCTTGAGCTTAGGCCTGTCCGACATTATTCGCATAGTCATGATCGGAGTTCTGTCGTTTGTCGGCCTTAGCCTTTTGGCGGGCCTTATCGTCCTTCTCGTTTGGCTTGGGAGAAAGAAAAAACAAAATAGAACGCCAACCCCGTGACGAGAAGCGAAAGGAAAACGATCGCGTAGATTCGGATGTCGGCGCCACTTTGGAGGGTGAGGTTCATCGCCAAGCCGAGGACCAGGCTCAGGGAATTGGAAAGAAAACTGGTCAGCGCCGAAAGGGCCCAGCGTTTGCTGATGAGGCCATAAGCGAAGAATTCCGACATAAAAACCATTGTTTCCCCGATGAGAACGCCCCAAAGGTAAGGGAAAGCCGGCGGCCGGTTTAGGAGTATGAGGTTAAGGGACAGGTTCGTGACAAGATTGAGGCCAAAGGCAAAAAGGAAGAACGCGATGTCGTTTCGCCGGAAGAGAAACATCGTCAAGGGAACCTCGCTGATGAGGGTCAGAAGCAAAGGGGTGAGGATTCCATAAAACACGGCCCCATTCTACCACAGGCCGAAATCACGCGAGAAAGCCGGGCCCAACCCTTGAAAAGAAGGCCATGGTGGCCGACTTTCTTTTGGCCGAAAGCCAAAAGAACCCCTCAATCCTGAAGAAAAAGGCGGATTCCGTCCTTCTTGGGCAGCCTGGGGAATATGCGATCGGATGCTATTATGGCTTCCTGGAGGAGGCCCGAAAAAGGCACTCCAAGGGCTTATTAAGGAAATACGCCATCCCGTTTTCCCGATTTGCTTTTGACAGCCGGGAAGATGATTACAGTAGTCTCGATTCCCTTATTTCGTTTGATGTCTTTTATCGCTGCGGCCAAAGCGATCTTTACCTCGGGAAAGTCAACGAATTCGATTTCGCCTATTTCCTCGAGGAAAAAAGGCAGCTGCATTTTCCCCCGTTCTACGCCTGGCTATCCGGTTTCGGCGCCAAGGAGAAACCATCGAAAAAGAAAGCAGCCGCCTACCTTGCGATCCTTTGGGAAAATGAAAAGAAGCACCCACGATTTTTCTACGTTCCTTTTGGATTGATCGAGCCTACTTACCATCTTCTAAAAAAGCTAACCCGATAGATTAAAAGGAAACGAAAGGCCCGTTGAACATCCCGCCTTATTTGAAACCGAACCTCGCGTCCGCGAACCCTTATTTCAAAGGATTTTCTTAGTTCCAGCCCCTCTAACTTCCCCCATATAAGAAGATTAGTTATTTTATTTTGGATAGGATCCTCAGCCTTTTCTCTGACGGCAAGGAAAGAAAGCTCCTGAGAACCACGCCCACTTCGGGTTCGGAAATGCCTTTTCTGTCAGGGAGCGGTAGTTTGACGTAAAACCCGAAGAAAAAAGGAAACTTGCCCGATAGCTTTCCTTTTTTGGCCGGGAAATTCCCGTTTTCAAATTGGCCGATGAGATTCATCACCACCGAAGAAAATGAAAAGGCGTTTAGCGCCGGGATCTCCCCGAGGTCATTCAAGAGCGAATAATAATCGTCATAATCCAATTTGCAAACCACCGGCCCGGCCTTCTTCCTTTTTCGTTTATGGGCGCCAGGAAGGCGATATGCCATCCTGCCGCTTTCAGGGCTCATTGTGGCTCTTGTTCTCGAAGCGTTCTCATTCTCTTTTTCTTAATGCCTATAAATATATTTGATGAACGGCATCTCTAGTTTTTGGCGGGCCCTCCCCCTGAAAAAAGCAAGCAGCGGATTCCGTCTTGCGGGAGGAACCATGAAAACGGAAATAACCAAACGAAAAACGGATGCACTCCTCTCTTTGAATATGGTTCTTTTATGGGAATCATCGAGACTTTTTTGAAAAAAATATTTTTTCTGAAAACGCTGAAACGCTTTGCTATTCCCCCTTATAAAACTTGGCAAGGATTATCGCAAGACCCTTTGAACCATATGTGGTTTCCGATAACCGCTTTTTATCCTTCGAGAAAAAACGCTAATGGGAGCCGCCTCTTCCAAACCTTCGTTTCCCGCTTTCGGCAAAACCACAAAGGGGGTGGCCTCTTCAAAGATCCGATCCTGAAGCCAAAACCCGCTCCCGTTCGTGCCTTTCGCACGAGAAAGGCCTTCGAAGGCATGGGCCTATATAAAATTTTTTTATCGGTACCAAAAAACCTTGAATTGCCGATTCTCAAGACTCGCCTAGAATGGCCTTCAGTCCCGAGTAAAAAAATCTCGAAGCCGAGAAAAGACCATCATGGAAAATACCTGCTTATCCCATTTGAAAAAATACGCCTTCAAGGTCGTGGTCTCACCCCTTTTCAAAGTTTTTGAGGTCGCTTCCGAGTTGGCGATTCCCATCATGGTGAAACTGCTGATTGACGTGGGGCTTCAAAACCGCGACATGAATTATATATGGACAATTGGGATCCTGATGGTTTCGTCCGCTTTGCTTGGCTTTTTGGCGACGCTTGTCACCCAGTACTTGGCTTCCCGGGTCAGCGCTGATTTCATCTATGACATGCGGGAGGCCATCACGAGGAAAGCCGATGCGATTTCCGAGGGCACGCTCGATGCTTTCGGAAAGCAGAAAGTCCTGACGCTCATCGGCAGCGATTCCAATGCCATCATGGTCGGATTAGCCCGTTTTATGCGGTTATTGGTTCGAGCTCCGCTTCTATTAATCGGTTCGATCGCCATCGCTTTTTTTCTGGATTTCACCTCGGGTTGCGTTTTCCTCGCGGTTTTGTCGCTTTCCTCGCTCGCCATCCTGGCCGTCATGATTTTGGCGCCTAAGCGATTCGCCCGCATCCAAAACGACCTTGACCGCATTTCAGGCCTTGCCAACGATGATCTTCAAGGAGCAAGGCCGATCCGGGCGTTCGGAAAAGAAAAGGATGAGAACGACCGATTCTCGACCTCGACTTCCGAATACCGGCGCGCATCCATCGGGGTGGCTCTACTAACCGCGCTCAACAGCCCCTTAACCTGGGTTTTCGTCAATCTCGGGGTGGCCATGATCGTTTATTTCGGCTCTTTGGAAATCAACGCCGGGTCTTTCTCGACGGGCGACCTTGTGGCTCTCACGAATCTTCTTGGCCAGGCTTTATGGGCTCTTGCGGCCATGTCCAGGCTCATCGTTTCCTTTTCTCAGTCCTTGGCCAGCCAAAAAAGGATCGATTCCTTTTTGGCGCTGCCGGACACCCCCAAAGGCGGGACGCTGATCGTCGAGCCTTCGAGCGAGGCGCCGCTCCTTGAATTCCGCCATGTCTTTTTTGCCTATGGGGAGGGCGAAAAAGCCGCCAATGACGTCTCTTTTGTTTTGCGAAGAGGTGAGAAAATCGGGATCATCGGACCGACCGGATCAGGCAAATCCACGTTGGCTTCTTTGATTGAAAGATTCCTCGAGCCTTCCTCGGGAGAGATTCTCCTCAACGGCCGCGACATCCGGCTTTATGACCTTCAGGCGCTCCGAAGCCAAATCTCCTTCGTGTCGCAAAAACCCTCGATTTTTTCCGGAACCATCCGCTCGAATCTTCTTTTGGGGAATCCCACCGCCACCGAAGCCGAGATAAAGAAAGCTTTGGCGCTCTCTTTGGCCGAGGAGTTCGTTTCGCGTTATCCCGACGGCCTTGGGCATCCGCTCGAGGAGGGCGGGGGAAACCTTTCCGGCGGGCAGAAGCAGCGCCTCCTCATCGCTCGGGCCCTATTGGCCAAACCCTCGCTTCTCATCCTCGACGACGCGACCTCCGCTTTGGATTACCTCAGCGAGCAAAAAGTCCGGACGAACCTTTGGGGCATCGAAGGCCTTTCGCTGATCGCCATCTCCCAGAAGACCTCGACCCTCTCCCCCTGCGATGAGATTTTGGTCTTGGAGAGCGGAGCGGTGAAAGAGCGGGGCTCTCAAGCGGCGCTGCTGGCCGAAGGCGGGCTTTACAAGACGATCTATGAAACCCAGGGCTCACGCTTATGAAAAACATCCGAAGGTTTTTCCATTACGCTTCCGGCTGCCGCTTTCTAATCGCGATCAGTTTGGCCTCCGCCCTTTTAAGCGCGGGCTCGCGGCTATACATCCCGATCGTCGTGGCCAAGGCCATCGATGGGATGATCGGCGAAGGAAAAGTCGATTTCGACATCGTGGTCCCTTGCGTTCTCACGATCGCGATATTGGCGGCCGTGAGCGCCCTTTCCCGCTACGTGTATGAGACCACCACCGCCATCTTCGGCCAGAATATCGTCAAAAAAATGAGGGACGAGATCTTCTTCTCCTTCAATTCCGTGCCGGTCAGCTATCTTGACGGCCATGACAGCGGCGATCTCGTGAGCCGGCTCGACAACGACGTCGAGAACGTCCAGGTCGGGCTCGTCGGGGGGCTTACCGCCATCTACGAAGGCATAGTCACGATTTTCTTCACGGCTTTCTTCATGGCCAGCGTCAACGGAGTGATGGCCTTGCTGGTGATCCTTCTGACCCCGATCAGCCTTCTGGCCACCCGCTTCATTTCGCATCGGAATGTCAGCTACTTCCGCCTCCAAGCGGAGAAAACGGCCTCTTTCGCCTCAAAGGAGGCGGAAAGCCTGACCAACGCCGAAGCGGTCAAAAGCCTGGGCTTAGAAAGGGCGCGGCACGAGGACAGCCAGAAAACGGACAAGGAACTCAGGGAAGCGGGCTTCCGCGCCTTTTTCGCCGCCAGCTGGATCAACCCCGTGACGCGCCTCATCAATTCCCTCGTCTATGCCACGATGGCCCTCGCCGGAGTCTACCTCATCCGAAATGGGGGCCTTTGGGGGACAGCGCTGGAAATCGGGGGGCTGTCCGCTTTCCTCGCCTATGCCAGCCAATACATGGAGCCTTTCGATGAGATCAGCAACTACGCCGGCGAGATCTCCGCGGCTGGCGCCTCCTTCAAAAGAATCGACGAGGTCGTCTCCGCCCCAAAGGACAGCGACTCTGGATCCGGCCGCCTTTCTCCGACGATCTCCGAACTGCGGGCCTCGTCCGTCGGCTTTTCCTACGAGCCAGGGCGGCCCATCATCAAAAACCTCTCGTTTGAGGCGAAAAAAGGGACCCAGATCGCCTTCGTGGGGGCCCCCGGCTCGGGGAAAACGACGCTGATCAGCCTCCTGATGCGCTTCTACGACCCGCAATCCGGGGCCTTCTACGCCAACGGAGTCAATACGCTCGAGGTCCCGAAAAAAGAGCTGAGGAAACATCTCGGGATGGTCCTTCAAGAGACCTGGATCTTCTCCGGGACCGTCTACGAAAACGTCGCCTACGCCAGGCCTGAGGCGGCGCGCGGGGAGATCATAAGGGCCTGCGAAGAAGCGGGGGCCGATTCCTTCATCCGACGCCTCCCGCGCGGATACGACATGCCGATCAGCGACGCTTCGGGGCTTTCCTCGGGGGAGCGGCAGCTCCTCTGCATCGCCCGTGTGATGCTGGCCTCCCCCGAGATCGTGATCCTTGACGAGGCCACGAGCCAGATTGACACCATGACGGAGCAGCGGCTTTGGACCGCCATGGAAAAGCTCATGAAGGGCAAGATCAGCATCATGGTGGCCCACCGGCTCAGCACCGCGAAGAACGCCGACCTCATCATGGTGATGGACCAGGGCCGGATCGTGGAGGCGGGGACCCACCAAAGCCTTCTCGCCAAGAAAGACGGCTACTACAAACGTCTCTTCGAAGCCCAATTCGAAACGCGTTGATTCCCGGCTTAGGCCGAAAAAGAGATTTCTAAGCTGCCCTCTAGTTGCCTTGGTCCGTTTCTAAACCGCATTAACCTCTTTTTGCCCTTTCGGCAAAAACGTATAAAATAAATTTATCAAAGGCATAAAAACATGATGGATTCAAAATTGCAGACGCTTATCGCCATCGCCCAGTTCGGCTCTTTCTCGCGAGCCGCCAAGGCCCAAAACCTGACTCAGCCGGCCGTCAGCACTCAGATCAAAGAGATCGAAAAGGAAATCGGGAGCCCCGTTTTCCTCCGAACCCCCGAGGGGCTGAAACTCACCGCCGAGGGGCAGATAGCCCTGAAATACGCCAGGCGGATCAAAGCCCTTTACGACAGCTTCTCCGGGGAGATCGAAAGCAGCAAAAAGCATCTCCTTTCGGTCGCGGTCGGGGTCACGCACACGGCAGAGAGCTCCTTCGCCATCGAGGCTTTGGCGAAATACGCCAACGATTCCAACGGCCTCCACATCACCTTCGTGACCGGAGATATAAGTTTTCTTTATGACAAATTGAATGAATATGCCATCGACTTGGCGATCGTGGAGGGCCACAACAACGACCCCCGCTATTCGTCATTGCTTCTCGACACCGACACGCTTCTATTGGCCGTCAGCTCGCTCAACCCCTTGGCTCAGAAGACGGCGGTCACCCTGGAGGAGCTCCGCAAAGAAAAAATGATCGTTCGCGGACCCTCTTCGGGAACCAGACGCTTCTTCGAGGCCTCGATCGCCTCCAAGGATCTGTCCCTAGAAGATTTCGATGTCAGCATCCAGTCTGATTCGATCGCCACGATCAAGGACCTCGTCGTCAAGAACATCGGGGTCTCGGTGCTGGCGCGTTCGGCCTGCCTCAGCGAGGAGCGGAAAAAGAAGCTCGCTCTTTTGCCAATCGAGGGTTTGGCCATGATTCGGGAGGTCAACCTCGTTTATCTCAAAGACTGGTCGCATCCGGAAGTGCTCTCCTCGCTGGTCCGCTTCTACAAAGCCGAAGCGGTTGAAGCCAATAAATAAAAGCCTTGCTGCTTCGTTTTATCCCTTATTTCATTGCCGCTTTTTCTAAAGCGTCAGCGCGGAGTTTTCTTTCTGATGTCGGCAATCCGCCCCTTGGTTTCGGCTTAGGCCTTTATGCTGGGGCCGGGTGGTTTTTCAAGCATCTTTCCGATGGGCACGTCTTTGACATTCGAAGAGGGGTTGGTATGATTGTTTTTTAGGGGGAGAAATATGATCTTTTATTCAGAAAAAGTCCGAACGGTGGCAAAAATCGTCTGCAGCTTGCTTGCTATCCAAGCTGTTTTCTTTTTCATTTCCGGTGTCATTTCGATGACGACGAATGAGGGTGAAAGCGTGTGGCTCTGGTTCGGGGCGGTGGCCGCAGGCCTTCTGGCTTATGTGGCCCTCGTTTTGATCAACGCTTTCGCCAACATCACGGAAAATCAGGAAAGGGATCTTCACGCGAAAATCTTTGCCGAAAGATCCTCAACCTTAACGCCTAAAAGCGAAGACAAAAAAGACTGATTCCATTCGTCCTTCCGTTTTCGACGACCAGCGAGAAAAGAAGGTCAGGAAACGAAAAGAAATCATCGAACGGAGAGAATCGAACGTTCTTATCGGTCCTCGTTTTTGGAGATCTTATCCAATTCCGGGTGATCAGCTCGGTGATCAGAATCGGAACGAAGACCTTAACGAGGCTAAAAAGACACAAAAATAACAAAAGGGCGCCTATACGGCCAATTGCAAAAAAGATAAGCAAGGAAAAAGCCATGATCTCGAAGGCCGAGAAAAAGAGGGAAACCAAAGTGAAAACGTCATTGGAAAACGCCCAGGCTTTCTCGTCCGAAAGCGTTCGCCTCGTTCGATAGCCGAAAAACCTGTTTTGCTATGGCTTGAGGATCAATAGAAGGATTGAAAGAAAAAAGAACGCTTGGTATGCATAATCCCGCTACCCAAATCGTTGTTTCCATAAAACCCCTTTTGTCGGAGATGTTTTAAGGGGAGGGCAGCCGAGAAACAAGAAAACGATTCCACGAAATTTCGCTCCGCGGGCAAAGAAAAAAAGCTAGAAAACGATTCGTGAAATGAGGGCAGGATTCAGGCGGAATTGCTGGAGGAGCCGGAGGAGTTTGGACGGCTAGGGCCAAAACAGAGGAAAAATCGTGACAGGTGACCGTCAAAGTCGTTTCGCTTTCTTGGACCGGAGTGAGGAAAAGCCGGCCATCGATTCACCGTCGTCGGCTTCGACGGAAAGAAGAGTTTGGTCATACTCGAATTTCAACTGTGAGGGAAGGATGATGGGATACAGGTCTTCGATGCAGCCGCTGCCGGGGATGAAGACGTCGCAATCAAACCAAGCGAAGTAGCGTTTCCCAACGCTCAGGGGTAAGAATCATCTTTCTTTTCCTCGCTCATGCCGACGGAAAAGCCAGAAATCCAAGGGGTCACGTAGCTAGAGCAAGCCGACTCGCCTGGATTTTCGCTGCCGCTTTCGCCGACGCCCCCCTCTTGTCACATTTTTCAAGACGAGGCCTAAGGAGAGGGTCAACCACGCCCAAAGAAGCGGCTCTGACCCCGATCCCGAGCCATATTTTCTTTTTGCCTTTTTTTCCGCTCGCCGGCCTCGGCCAAAACGATATCGTTTATTTTTTCCTGCCCCAGAAGTTCGTTGGCGCTGGTTCCCAGCTCCCGGGAAAGGACGTTGAGCATCTCCAAGGAAGGATAAGACACCCCGTTCTCCCATTTGCCGATGGTTTGACGGGCGACATGGATTCGAAGAGCCAACTCATCCTGAGTCAATCCTTTTTCAATTCGAAGGTTTTCAGCCTTTCGCCGAATTCCATGATTACCCTTATCCCATTTGACCGGGGCGGCTAAGCAAGCACCATTTCGGTGCGATCAAGGCAAAGAAGCGATGGATTCTTCTTATTCCGGAACCTTGAAAATCTGTTTTTCCTTTAGTCGGGGCCGATTCGCAGGAATCCCGGCTTTCAGGATTTCGGAGCGGGTTTGGCCCACGTCGCGACCAGCAAAAGAACGGAAGAGACAAGAAAAGCGACGAAGGCCAGAAAACCAAAGAGCCAGTAAAAAACCCTATTGGATTCGAACCGGCTGTTCAAAAAGCCGCCGATGAGAAAACTCACGATGAATGAAGGGAGGGAGGCCAGTCCGGACAAGTCCCCAAAAGTCAGCACCAGGTCTTTTTTCATCCCCGGCTGCAAAAACATCGAAAGCGCGAATAAGGCCACGGAGGCCAAAGGAAAGAAAAGAATTATGACGAGAAGCGTGATTTGCAGCGAGTTGATCCTCATCTCCAAAAAGAAAATGGAATACAGCGTGGCCACGGCGAGCAAAGCTGCAGAAGCTATTCCGAGAAGCGGGCCCGTCAGCCCCTTTTTCTTTTTGACCAGCGTGAGAATCGCCAAAATCAAGCCGGCGGCCAAAATTACCCAGGCCAAATTCCAGCCCAAAGCGAATAAAGCCGCTTCCCCTGAAAAAGATAACGCCCCCGAGACCGAAGAAAAGGTGAAAACCAACACCTCGGAAACGAAAATCAACCCAAAAACAAAAATGGAAAGGGCGGAGAAAGCCAAGCCCTTGGTTATGCCCGTCATGATTTTTTCTTCTTTTTCCATAAATCCCCCTTGATGATTTTTGAAAAAGCCCAAATTAATTGTCCCTATTCAAAATGGTTTAAGGCTTTTGAATGCGAACTTCAAGGTTTCAAAGAACCGAAAGCATTCCTCGCGATTTCCCCCGAAGTCAAAACAAAGATAAGGATTGTTGATGTCATCGATGAAGATCTCGACCAAGTTGGCGCTTTGATCGGCCGCCGGCTTGAGCGAGGCCTTTCCTTTCCCCGAACCAGTGGCCACCCCATCCGAATAAACGGAGAGATCTTTGATCTTCTTTATGGCAATGATCGGCGTGAGCTTTTTTCGCACCAGGCGATTTTGGGTCATGGGACAGAAAAATTGGACGAGCCCTCTCGGTTCGTCGATCCCGACGACGGTGGGATAGACCAAAGTCTGAAAGGTCTTTTGAAAGGTCGGGGTGAGGGAGAAAACGTTCTTTGGCGAAACGAGGGAACTGCGGTGAGAGGCCGATTCGATGGCTTTATCGCTGGATAGTTTGCCATGAGTTTGGAGAAACAAAGCAATGAAGACGGAGGCGGGGACAAAAAAGATGAAACTCACTACCAAAAAAACCGGGGACATCGCGACCCAGGCGGCCAGGGTCACCAAAAACAGCCCGAAATAAACGCTGGCAACACTCGCGAAAACGATCATCAGAATCAAGAAAACCCGACGTTTCCGAGTTAATATCCCAATTCCGATATCCCGTTGCTCTTCGGTCATGTGTTTTCCCTTTTGTTTGTAATAATACGCAAAAACGTCGCCGGGGAAAAGCGCTTTCAGTTTTCAAAAACCCTCGAAATTATCGAAATCCCACCGCTTTTTTAGCCGCTCGCGCATATTGCTTGTTTTCATGGCCTCGCATAGTAGAATACTTCACAGTATGAAATACTTTTTATGGGAGGCCACAAATGGATTATAAAAAAACAGCGCAGGAGATCATCGAAACGATGATGGGATTCCGCCATACGATGCCGCACCGGGTGCTCGACGGCATCAGTGAGGGGGGCCGGGCCACCGTCGTCTATCTGATCAAGCACGACCAGCCCGTCTCGCCCAAGACCCTCGCCGAAGCCCTCCATTTCGGGCCTTCCCGGGTCACCGCGGTGATCGACCGGCTCGTCGAGATGGGTTACGTCGAGCGGAAAGCCGATTCGCAGGATCATCGAAGAACCCTTTTCCAAATCACGGACAAAGGCCGCGAATTGGGACGGGCCCGTTACGAAGAGGCCGTCACCCGGATCTCCAAATGGCTCGAGCTTCTGGGCGAAGAGGACGCCCGAGAAGCCCTCCGCCTTCTCAAACGCATCGTGGCCATCGCCGAAAGCCAGGAAGGCAAGCCGAAAGCCCCATGAAGCCTTAATCTCCTGGAAAACATCGAATAAGCCGACTTACCCATAGAGGAAAAAACGAATGATAAAAATCTTAAAACGCCTGCAGGGGAAATCCTGGATCATGATCGTCATCGCGCTGGTTTTCATCGTGCTGCAGGTCTACCTCGATCTCACGATGCCGGATTATATGACGGATATGACCAACTTGGCGGAATCGGGCACCGGTTCCACCTCCAGTTCGATGAATCAGGTGCTGGTCGATGGCGGCTACATGCTTTTGTGCGCCGTCGGCAGTTTGATTTCTTCGATCATCGTGGCTGGGCTGGCGGCGAAGGTTTCAGCGGATTTCGGCGCCCATCTCCGGGAACTCCAATATCGGCAAGCCATGTCCTTCTCCTCGGAAGAGATGAACCACTACTCGACGGCGAGTCTGGTCACCCGCTCCACCAACGACGTGACCCAGATCCAGTTTATCATCGCCATGGGGCTGCAGGCTTTCATCAAGGCTCCGATCACGGCTGTGTGGGCCATCGCCAAAATCGCGGGCAAAGGCCTTGAATGGACGGCGGCCACCGGGGTCACCGTGGGGCTGCTCTTCGTGATGATTGGGCTTATCGTCGCCTTCGTGATTCCGAAATTCACGAAAATCCAGAAACTGACCGACGAGCTCAATCGCGTGACCAGAGAAAATCTCACGGGATTATTGGTCGTCCGGGCTTATAACGCCGATGCCTATCAAGAAGAGAAATTCGGCAAGGCCAACGACGACCTCACCAAGACCGACCTTTTCGCCCAACGGACGATGGCTCTCATCGCCCCATGGATGTTCGCGCTCCTCAATGGGCTGAGTTTGGCCGTCTACTGGATCGGGGCTTTTCTGATCAGCCAAGCCGCGATGAGCGATAAAGGGACGCTATTTTCCAACATGGTCGTCTTCTCCTATTATGGGATGCAAATCGTGGTCGCCTTCATGATGCTGGGCATGGTTTTCATCATGCTCCCCCGCGCCACCGTGGCGGCCAAACGCATCGAAGAGGTCATTGAGACGAAGCCGCTCATCACCGACGGAACGATTTCCGATCCCACCGCCGCCACCGGCGAGATCGAATTCCGCCATGTCGGCTTCAAATATCCCGGGGCGGCCGACAGCGTCCTGGAGGACATCAGCTTCTCCATCAATAAAGGCGAAACCGTGGCTTTCATCGGTTCGACCGGCAGCGGAAAAAGCACGCTGATCAACCTGATTCCGCGGTTCTACGATTGCACCTCGGGCGAGGTGGTGATCGATGGCAACGACGTCAAAGATTACAAACTGGAAGCCCTTCATGACAAGATCGGTTACATCCCCCAGACGGCGGTCATGTTCTCGGGCACCGTCAAGAGCAACGTGGAATTCGGCGATAACGGAAGCGAGCCTTCCGACGAGGCCATGAAAAAGGCCGTGGCGATCGCTCAGGGCCAAGACTTCGTCGAAGCCATGCCTGAAGGCTATGAAGCCATGGTCGCGCGGGGGGGGACCAATCTCTCCGGCGGCCAAAAACAGCGCCTCGCCATCGCCCGGGCCATTTATTGGAAACCGGAGATCTACATCTTCGACGATTCCTTCTCGGCCCTCGATTACCGAACGGACCGGACCCTCCGCTCCGCTTTAAAGGAACAAGTCCAAGGCGCCACCACCCTCATCGTGGCCCAACGCATCGGGACGATCATGGACGCCGATAAAATCGTCGTCCTCGAAAAAGGGAAGATCGTCGGCATCGGGAAGCATCATGAGCTTCTGGAAAGCTGCCCCGTTTACAAGGAAATCGCCCTATCGCAATTATCGCAGGAGGAGTTAGCCTAATGGAAAACACCGAACTCAAGACGAAGAAAAACCCAGCCATGCACGGCGGGCCGGGCGTGCGGGGCTTCGAAAAGCCCAAGCATTTCAAGACCACTTGGACGAAATTGATCAAATATTGCAAGCCTGAATGGATTGCCTCCCTCATTGCTTTCGTAGCGGCGGCCGGCGGAGCGGTTTTCACTTTGCTGGGGCCCAATAAGCTCATGGACCTCACCAATCTCATCACCGGAGACGGCACCAAAACCAATGGGATTCCCAATAATGGCATGTTCAGCGCCAGCGGCATCGATCTGACGGGCGTTTTAAACATCTGCTCTTTCCTGGTGGTGATTTACGCCATCAGTTTCCTTTTGTCCTTCGCGCAGGGGTTCATCATGGCGACCGCCACCCAAAGCATCAGCCGACGTCTCCGCAAAGACGTCTCTGCGAAGATCAACCGAGTCCCCGTCGCCTACTACAACAAGACCTCTTTCGGCAACGTCCTCTCTTTGGTGACGAACGATGTCGACACGATCGGCCAGACGATGAACCAGAGTTTGGGCACCCTCATCTCCTCCGTGACCCTGTTCTTCGGGTCGCTCATCATGATGCTGATCACCAACGCCTGGATGGCTCTCGCAGCCATCGCCTCGACCGTCATCGGTTTCGTTTTGATGATCGTCATCATCCGGCAATCCCAAAAATACTTTTTGCTTCAGCAGAACAACCTTGGCGCCATGGATGGGCATGTCGAGGAAACGTATTCCGGCTATAACGTCATCAAAGCCTACAACGGGCAAAAAGAAGCCGAAGACAACTTCAAATCCATCAACAAAAAGCTCAATGAGAGCGGCTTTAAATCTCAGTTTTTCTCAGGACTCATGATGCCGATCATGGTCTTCATCGGAAACTTTGGCTATGTGGTGGTCTGCGTTCTCGGCGTGTATCTCGTCCTCAACAATTCGATCTCCTTCGGCGTGATCATCGCCTTCATGATCTATGTTCGCTTATTCACCCAGCCTTTGTCGCAGTTGGCCCAAGTCGCCACGAGCCTTCAGACGACGGCGGCCGCCAGCGAGCGGGTCTTCGATTTCTTAGGGGCGGAAGAGATGGCCGACGAAAGCCAAAAAGTCAAACACTTGGGGGCCAGCAAAGGCCTCGTCGAGCTCAAAGACGTGAAGTTCGGCTACGATCCGGACAAACTCGTGATCCACGATTTCTCCTTGAAGGCGCTCCCTGGCCAGAAGATCGCCATCGTCGGGCCGACCGGCGCCGGCAAGACCACGCTGGTGAGCCTACTCATGCGCTTCTATGAGGTTAACGGAGGCTCCATCGCCATCGACGGGGTTTCCACCCAAGACGTGACGCGGGAAGAAGTCCACAACCAGTTCTGCATGGTTCTCCAAGACACCTGGCTCTTCGGCGGGACCATCAAGGAAAACGTCATCTACTGCGAGAAAAACGTGACCGATGACCAAGTCAAGAAAGCCTGCCAAGCGGTGGGCATCGACCATTACATCATGACGCTGCCGAAAGGCTACGACACCGTGCTCGGCGAGGAGTCCAGCCTTTCCGCCGGCGAAAAGCAGCAGCTGACGATCGCCCGGGCCATGATCAAAAACGCCCCGATGCTGATTCTTGACGAGGCCACGAGCTCGGTGGACACCCGAACGGAATTGCAGATCCAAGCCGCCATGGACAAACTCATGGAAGGCCGCACCTCTTTCGTCATCGCCCATCGTCTCTCGACGATCAAGAACGCCGATCTGATCTTGGTGATTAATGAAGGCGATGTCGTCGAAAGCGGCACCCATACGGAACTTTTGGCCAAGAATGGCTTCTACGCCAATCTATATAACAGCCAGTTCGAGACGTTCTGATCTTTTCAAAAACGATTTTGGGGCCGCCCGCATCCGTTGATGAAACGAAAAGTTTTCGGCTGCTTTTGACGCTGGGCGATATAATGGGTTGTTCTTTCGAAAATGAGGAGAAAACGATCCGCGAACCCTTTGAGGAGGTGCTGCCATGAAGACCGATAAAATCATCGTTCTCGATTTCGGAGGGCAATACAACCAGCTGATTGCCCGGCGCGTGAGACAATGCCATGTCTTCTCGGAAGTCCTTCCCTACACCACTCCTTTGGCCACCTTGAGCGACCCTTCCGTCAAAGGCCTCATTTTCACGGGCGGCCCCGCTTCCGTTTACCATTCCGCTTCCCCCCATATCGACCCGACGGTTTTCGCTTCGGGAAAACCGATCCTCGGGATTTGCTACGGGGCGCAGCTCATCGCTTATGAATTAGGAGGCGAAGTGCAGCCCTGCCCTTCCAGCGAATATGGAAAAACGGAAATAAAAATCACTGCAAAATGCCGCTTATTAAAGGGCGTTTCGTCCCCCACCAGCGTTTTCATGTCCCACAACGATAAGGTCAGTCGGCTCCCTTTGGGATTTCGCGGAACGGCTTCATCCCTTAACTGCGAGTATGCCGCTTTCGAAAATGCCGAGAAGAAAATCTACGCGACCCAATTCCATCCGGAAGTCGTCCATACCGAGCGGGGCCAGAAAATCCTCGAGAATTTCGTCTATGAGATCGCCGGTTGCCTCCCGACATGGCGAAGCGAATCATTCATCGAAGAGAAGATAAAAGACATCCGAATGCAAGTGGGAGACAAAAAGGTCATCTGCGCTCTCTCGGGCGGAGTGGACTCTTCGGTCACCGCCGCTTTGGTCTCCAAGGCCATCGGAAAGAATCTTTATTGCGTTTTCGTCGATCACGGGATGCTCCGAAAGAACGAAGCGCAGCAAGTCAAAAAAATCTTTGGCCCCGAAGGCCAATTCGATCTCAATTTCCTCCCCGTCGATGCCTCGGCTTTGTTTCTCAAACGCTTGAGAGGCGTCTCCGACCCCGAGAAAAAGCGGAAGATCATCGGGGCGAGTTTCATCGATGTCTTCGCCGCCGAGAGCCAAAAGATCCCGAACGCCGAATATTTGGCTCAAGGAACCATTTACCCGGACCGCATCGAATCCGGATTAGGCCTCTCCGCCAAGATAAAATCCCATCATAACGTTGGCGGTTTGCCCAAAGACATCCAGTTTAAAGGTTTGGTGGAGCCCCTTCGGGATCTCTTCAAAGATGAGGTTCGAGAGGTCGGCACCCTCTTGGGTTTGCCCCAAGAATTGGTGCAGCGCCAGCCCTTCCCAGGACCGGGCTTGGCCATCCGAATCATCGGCCCTGTCACCCGCGATAAAATCCGCATCGTCCAAGAAGCCGACGCGATTTTCCGCGAAGAAATCGCCAAGGCCGCCATTCAAGGAAAAATGGGGCAGTATTTCGCCGCCCTCACGAATATGCGGAGCGTTGGGGTGATGGGCGACGAAAGATCTTACGAATACGCCGTGGTGCTCCGGGCGGTTTCGACCGAAGACTTCATGACCGCCGCGCCGGTCGAACTTCCTTATGACTTGCTGGGGAAAGTGTCCGATCGCATCGTCAACGAGGTCAAAGGCGTGAACCGGATCCTCTATGACCTCACGTCCAAACCCCCCGCCACCATCGAATTCGAATAATGGCGTCTTTCTTTCCTAGGAGTTCTTCAGGATAATACTGTCATGAGAAAAGAAATCGATTTGAGCATTTACCGCAAGCGGAACCAATTTGCATGGTTTTCGACTTTTCCGGATCCCTCCTATGGCTTTGACGTGGATATCGACGTCGATGAAGTCGTGAAGATGGCGAAGGAAAAAGGCCAATCGTTTTTCCCTTATTTCCTTTATCTCGTGGTCAAAGGGGTCAACAGCGTGCCCGAACTGAGGATGCGGGAAGTCAACGGCAAGGTTTATCTTTATGACCTCATCCATCCGACTTGGACGGTGATGACGGAATCGGGCGTCTATGAGAATACGGGCATGAAGATGGAATGGGATTTCCCCAAATTCTATCGGAAGGTCAAGGTTCTCACGGACCGAGCCAAGAAAATGGAGCCCAGCGATGAGCTCGACGCCTTCCCGATCTGCGATAAACCAGAGGTCATCTATTCCACCTGCGTGCCTTTCTTGTCCATCAAAGGGATGACCCACCCGACCCCCTCGAATAACCATGATTCCTTATCGGTCCCCCGAATCCTCTGGGATCAATACCGCCGCGAAGGGGATGGCCGCTACCATCTGACCTTGAATATCACGGTTTCCCATACCCTCGTGGATGGCTTCCCTTTGGCAGCCTGCTTCAATCACATCAAAGAATACTGCCTCAATCCAAAAACCGGTTTAAGCCAATAGAAAGCGATTTCTGGAAAAAAGCGCCTGATTCTTTTGCCTCGATGTCGGCAAGGTTTTATTTTTACCTTATTTTTCCTCCCGTAAAAAGCAGGTGGCTACGGGAGGCCGAAAATGGTATAACGCTCTCGTTAAAAGCACTGGCGAAGAGGAAGCCCCCATGGAATCAACGAGCAAAAAATCCGGCCGAAAAATCAACGTCGCCATCATCGGAACGATCGGGGTGGGCAAATCGACCTTCGTCAAGCATCTGAGCGAGGAGGTGGAACGTCGGGGCGAGAACCTTCTCGTCGATCTTGAGCCCAGCGTGACCATCCAATCCATCAATGACATCTTGGAGCGGTTTTATAAGGACATGGAGCCTTGGGCTTATCCGCTTCAGCTTTCGATCGCCGCGGCCAACGAGGTTCAGCTTCAGGAGGCCAAGGGAAGAGACTATGATGTCATGCTTTTCGACTCCCCCTACTCGGCCTTTGAATACTGCCGGATCCACGCCAAGCACGGGCGCCTCACCGAAGAGGAGAAAAGCGCCATCGACGCCATCAGCCGACCCTTTCCCTTCGACTATGTGATCTTGATCAAAGAGACCAAGGAAAAATCCATCGAGCGAATCAAAAAAAGGAACGGGGCCGTCGAAAAAAAGTCCAATGCGCTGGCGCAGGCGGACGTCCCGATCAAGGATTTCGATTACGTCGAAGAGCACATGAAGGACTATAACCGCTACCTCCCGGAATATCTGAGCCAGAAGTTCCCTAAAGCCGAAAGGATTGAAATCAATGGTTTGCCGGAAGAGAAAACCCCGGAATACGGGGCTTTGGTCGCCCGAATCTGCGAGCATATCGTCACCAGCGGTCAGCACCGCTAGTTTCTAACGATCTTGGCGCGCTTGCTTTTTGTCGCATAATAGATTCATGGCCGCTAAAAAGCTGGAGGAGATGTCGCTGCCGGAGTTATGGTCGCTTTTCCCGATTTTTCTCGTGCCCTATAACCCCGAATGGAAAAACTGGTATGAGGAGGAAAAGAAAAGAATTCTCTCTTTCGTTCCCCGGAATTTGGTTTTCCGGATCTCCCCTATCGGCAGCACTTCTTTTGCCATGATTGAGGCGAAACCCATCGTGGATATCCTTCTGGAAGCCCCCTCGAAAGCCGATTTGAACCCTTTGGCGTCTTTCTTGAAGGAAAACGGATATCGGGAAATTCATCGGGATCTCGTTTCGAGGGATTTTAACCGGGGGTACACCGAAAAAGGCTTTGCCCAAAAAGTATTTCATCTCCATGAGAGGATCCGAGGGGACAACAAGGAACTGTATTTCCGGGATTATCTCATCGCCCATCCCGAAATCGCCAAAGCCTATGAGACGCTGAAATTGGGCTTGTGGAAAAAATACGAGCACAACCGAGATGCGTACACCAACGCCAAAGGGTCTTTTATCAAAAAATACACGGATTTGGCCTTGATTGAATTCAAAGGAAGATATGAGTAAATCGAATTCCGCCCTTATTTTTCCATCGGCTTTTTAGGCCAAAGCAAAAGAACGGAGGTCGTTTTCCGATAAGCCGCGTAATCTGGGCGGCGACGGATTTGGCGTTTTTCCATCAAAGGAATCGAAACGAAGACGAAAAGGAAGAGAATGAGAACGGCCCCGAAGAACCAAAACCAACCATCCCGGTTCGTGGGAAGGAAAGCGAAATAAACGCCAAACCAAATCAAAATCTCCCCCAGGTAATTGGGGTGGCGGGAATAATTCCACAAGCCTTTTTGGCACACCGGTTTGGTTTCCAAAGCGGCGTTTTCCTTCAAAAACGCGTGAACGTCATGATCGGCGAATATCTCGAGGAAGGTCCCCGCGACAATCATGGCGTCTCCGCCTAAACTGAGCCAGCCCGAAGGCTTGGCTAAAAGGAGCGCTCCGGGGATGAGACCCGCAAAAACAAGCAATGTGGGAAACATCATGATCCCGAAGAAATTGATGATGTGCCACAGCCACGGAGGGTTTTCCTCCCGGTATTTCCGATACCGCCAATCCTCCCATTTGAGGCCTCCGAACGTCAGGATCCAGTTGATGGTCAAACGAATCGACCAGAAGCCGAAAACGAAAAGGAAAATCAGCTGATAAAGGTCTAAAGGCCAATCGAAGAAGGCCAAATACAAAAGGATCGCCAAAGGGGTCAAACTCCAGTAAGGATCGTAAACGCTCGAATTGCTCATCACTAGGGAAAAGATCCAGATGATGACCGTCGCCACCACATCGAAAAAGAGCAAGCGCCATAAAAGATTCTCGATCCATAAAGAGGCGAAATAGCCCCCGCAGTAAGCCAAAACATAAAAGGACAGAAAAACGGAAACGCCAAGGATTTTTTGCTTTTTCTCAATGCCATTCATGAATCGTTTCCTCACCAAACCTGAGAATCCGTGAAATCACAGCCTACAAAATATTAGGCCCGAAAACCCATTCCACAAAACTTTTTTCGACAGAAGATAACGAAAAGCCAGAAAATCCAACAGGAATTTCGGCCACCGACCAGCAAAGCAGAATTGAATCCAGATGAATGAAAAGGACGATATTCCGATTTCTTCGGAAATGATCGTAACGAAAGGGTTTTTCAAAAAAATAAGCCGAAAACACTTCTCCAGTTCTTTTTGAGACTCTACATCACTAGAATAGATATGTTTTGAAAAGAAGGAACAATCCCGATGCCTGAAAACACAAACAAAAACGATATCATCCTGGCCCTCAACCAAATCGCCACCGAACGGGCCAAGCAAGGGGTCAAAGTCCTCAATGGCTCGATTGGCATGATGTACACGGAAGAAGGGGTCCTTCCTATTACTCCTAGAGTCCGGCAAATTCTTTCCAAGCACGTCAAAGACGCCGACCTGGTTTATCCTTCCGTCGCCGGAGAGGCCGCTTATCGCGAAAACCTGAGACGATGGTTTTTGGGAAATGACTTCAACCAAGAAGTGAAAGACAAGCAGTTTTTTTGCTTAGCCACCATCGGGGGGACCGGCGCCTTGACTCTGAGCTTCCCTCTTTCGAAAAAGGGCAATACCGCAGTCGTGATTCCTTCCTTGGATTGGCCCAATTATGAAGCCATCGCCAATTCCTTCGGGCTGAAAATCGAATACTACTCTCTGTTCCAAAAAAGAGGATTCGACCTTCCTGGGCTTAAAAGCACGCTGGAAAAATTGTCCTCCCAGTACGATGCCCTCACCCTTGTCATCAACGATCCCTGCGAAAATCCCACCGGTTATTGCCTTTCCGTCGAGGAATGGCATGGCATCGCCGAAATCCTGAGCGAAAAAGGCATCGCCAAAAAGATTTCCCTCGTCGTGGATTGCGCTTATCTGGACTATGCCAAGGACACGGAACGAGAAGCGATGATGGCCACGATTAAATCCTTGCCCAAAGGCATCCTGGTGTATTTCGCCTTCTCTTTCTCCAAAACCCTTTCTTTCTATGGGCTAAGAATCGGAGCCTTGGCGATTTACTCCAAGGAAAAAGGCGAGGCCGAGAAAGTCTTCGAGGAGGCCAAGGCCAAGGCCCGCGCCATTTGGAGCGTTCCCAATCACATGGCCATGAATGTCATCGCTGAGCTTTTAGAAGACGAAAAGTCTTTTTCCGAACTGAAAAAAGAAGTGACAGTCAACCGAGAAATCGTTGCAAAAAGGGCTTCTTTGTTCATCAAAGAGGCTAAGGAGTGCGGCCTTGAAACCTATCCTTATGTCTCGGGATTCTTTCTTTCGATCCCTTGCGTCGATGCCTTTGAGGTTTCGCTCCGCCTCGAAAAACAAAATGTTTTCTTGGCGCCTACCGGAATCGACTGCCTGCGCATCGCTCTCAGCTCTTTGCCGCTAACGGAGATTCATGGCTTGGCCAAGACGATCAAGGATGCGATGGTGTGACTCATGAGCCCGTATTATTTCAAGGACAACGTCTTCATCACTTCTCTTAGCGACGTGGCTTTAGGGGAGACCCAAGAGTCGACCAAAATCACGCATGATGCGGATTTGGTTTTTTCGCCCGCCTTTCAGGAGGTTCTTTCCCGATATTTGGATTCTTTGAAGGAAAGCGACGCCGAGCTTTATGAATTTTTCGAAAAAAACCTGCCTGATTTGAAAGCGGACGTTCTTGTTTTAATCCAACGATTATTGGTTTCCAACCGGAATGAAATCCTGGCCTCGCCCCCTCGCTACGCCGCGGCCTTGGGCGATGAGGGCCTTCCGTTTTTCAAACTCGTCGAAGGGCTTTTTCAATACTGGCTTCATATCGATCGTTTTGCCTATCAAGAAGACCCCGAGAAAAAAGGGCTGTTCGGCTTAAAACCCAAGATGCTTTTCGTTCGCAAAGCCGTTTTTCGGATTTATTATGCCTTAAAGGAGCATCTCACCGGCGAAGCCATTACTCTAGAGACCGATTATTCGGTGGGCTTCGTGGCCGGTTTTGCCGTTAGAAAACTCAAGGTCCCCTACCCTTCGGAATATCGTTATCTCGACAATATCCCCTTCGTTGCTTCTGCTGACCTCAACCTTCCTTACGCCACCGAAACCAAGCGCAACAAGCGCATCGGGGTCTATCAAGAAAGCTCCGAAAACCTGGCTGCCAACCTGTCGCTCAATCCAGGGGAATGGTTTTGCCTGCCCTTGTATTCCGGGGAAAGCCTCGTGTACTTATACTTCAATTTCCGCTATGCCAGCAGCCTCGTGGGAGCTTTGAACCTTTTCCAAAAAGCCGACCTCTCTTTTTGCGAAGGCAAGAGACCCGATATCCTTATCGTTTATGGCGGAGACAAAGGTTCGACGACCGGAACCTATACCATCGATCAGAAGAACGATTTGATGGTCGGTTATGTTTCAAAGACCGACGAGGCCGATTATTTCGGCTACCTTAAGAAGCTCGTTCTGACCCTTCATAACCTGCGGATGATCAAAAAAGGAGCCCTTCCGATTCATGGCTCCATGGTGGATATCATCATGAAGAGCGGCAAAGAATTCCGCGTGGTGATCATGGGCGATAGCGGGGCCGGGAAATCCGAAAGCATTGAGGCTTTCCGCAAACTCGCGAAGGCCTATCTAAAGGATATCAAAGTGATTTTCGACGATATGGGGACCCTCTTCGACGAAAACGGGAAGGTCTATGCCCGCGGCACCGAGATCGGAGCCTTCGTGAGGCTCGACGACCTGGATGTCGGATACGTTTATTCCCACCTGGCCTTAGCCGCCATGTATAACCTCGGAGAAACCAATGCCCGGATCGTCTATCCTTGCACCCCTTACCAAGAAATCATGAAGAAATGGGATGTCGATATCTTCCTCTACGCCGATAACTACGAGGACAACGACGCGGGGATCCGTTTCTGCTCAAAAAGCGAAATGATCGGAATTTGCGAGGAAGGAAAGCGAAAAGCCAAAGGCACGACAGGCGAAATTGGCCTCGTGAGTTCTTATTTCGCCAACCCTTTCGGACCCGTCCAATACGAAAAAGAAACGCATGAGCTCGTGACTAAGTTCTTTGGCTTGATGGAAAAAGGCGGAACGAAACTCGGGGTTATCTATACCGAATTAGGAATCGACGGCAAAGCCAAAACCGGACCTGAAATGGCGGCCAAAAAACTTTTCGATTGGATCAACAAATCTTCGGATTGAGCGGCTCCCCCCAATGGCGATTTTCTCAAAGGCCTTCCGGAATCTTGTCTTTCATGAGCGAGCGAAGTTCCTTCTTTTCTCCATCGACCACAAAGGTCCCGTCCCCAATCGCATGAATCTCCCTCCGATCGCTGAGGCTTTCGTTTTCATAAGCCGCCACGACCTGAAGAATGAGGATGCTTTCCTCCGAAAGATATTTCTCGACTCGGCATTCGAAAGAGGCCAGGCACTCTTGGACCAAGGGCGCGGAGGTTTTCTCGCCTTTAAGGGCCGTGAGGCCGTAAACTTTGAATTTATCCACTTTGGAGCCGTCGCAGTCTCCGATTTTCACGACTTTTTCGAGCAAGGAAACCGGCGGGATGTTGATGGTGCATTCCTTAGTCTTCATCAAGGTCTTGAAGGATTCGTTCCACTCGCCTGTGCAAAGCGCAAAGCGGCCTGAAAAGTCTAAAACCATCGTCCAAGAAATCGTCATGAGGTTATTTTTCTTCCCGTCATTGACCCCCACCAAGATCACTGGTCCTTCTTCGAGGTAGGTGAAAGCTTTTCGGATATCGAGTTTTTTCATGATGGCTCTTCTTTCAAAAATAGGATAACACGTCAAATATTCAATGCGTCGAAAAAAACATAAAAGGGCGCAAGGATCGGGGTTAGCCGCTAACGATAAGAAAAATCGTCAGAGTTTTGATCGGATTTCTTTAACGATCCGCTTTTGCGAATCTGAAATCCGAAAAGAATCCACCATCTTGGAAATCGTCTTCCGTTTCAAGACCTCCGGCATCGGAGCAGAAGAAAGGAAATCCTTCACTTCCTCGAAATGCCGGATGGCCAACGTGGCCAAAAGCCAAGCCTGTCCCATATAGACGTAATACTCATCGTCGGGAATCATGCCCCGGATAAAAAACGAAACGTCGCTCTCGCGGTAATACTGCATGGCGTAAACATAGGCGAATCTTTTTTCATAAAGATATTTCGATCGGACGAAGCGTTTGAAATAGGAAATGAATTCGGTCTCTTCGCCTTTCCGCATGAATTGAGAAAGCGAATCCGTGATGGCCCAGCTTTGGGCGTAGCGGACCTTTTTCGCCAGAAAATCCATTTGCGCTTTAAAGGTCTCGAGCCTTTTGAGCGAAAGCCAAAAGAAGCACGTCGTGAGTTCCAGCGATTCGGCCAATGAGAATTCCTCAAGAACCAATTCGCGGTCAGAAAAATGCTTAGCGGCGACCGCTTTGACTTGGGGGATGGTCAATCCCGCTGACGGAAGGTCAGAACCGACCATCGTATAGGCCTTAAAAGAGCGGACATCGTAGCCAGAACCATAGAGCTCGGTTCTGAGAGCGTCGTAGGATTCGCTCATGGCTCAGCCAACTTATTGGGAGGAGGAAACCTGATCATAGCCGCTTAAGGTCGGATAGGTTTCATCGCATTTGTCCCAGGAAATGGTTTTGTCGGTTTCGGTGCCTTTCCCAGAATTGGATAGGCTGATGAAGATGGGAAGGTTTTCATCGAACTTGGCGCCGGCTGAATCGGAGCCGCCAAGGCCGCTGATCGCCGAGGCGGATTGGTCGCTGAGACTCGCCGCGGTGATGGACAGATTGCCCTCGCCGGTCGATGCGTAAGTTTCTTTCCCTGAGGAATACGATCCGTTATTCAGCTCATCAAGCAACTCCAAAAACATCCCCGAGGTTTCGGTTGCGGTTTCATAGATGACATCAAGAGTGTCGTTGGTATCGGCCTTCCAAGCGGAAGTGACACTGGCATAATCGGCATAAGCCATCATCGTATAAGTTTTGGTCCCATTACGGTCCGTGGCCGTCAAAATCGTCAATTGGTTGATGACATATTCCCATTTCTCGACCGAATAAACGGGGGAATCGTCAGCGGAAGAATTCTCGGCGGTCGTATCCGTCGAAGAGTATTTGGAATAAAAATAATGGCTTCCAGAATCATATTTGTAAACAGCCGGGAAGGTCTCGACCGTTGGGGCTTTGCTCGTCGTGTCGATCGTCACGGAGGAAGGAAGGGCGAAATCATGAGCCGTGACATTGGCGTTGATGCCTGCCAAACGTTCGATGGCGGTGACGCGAGTCGTCGTCGATCCGGTGGCTGTTTTGCTGCACGAAGCGGCCAAGAGCGAGGCGGCTAAGGTTGCGACCAATAATGCTTTTTTATTCATAATTGTTTATTTAAACGTCCACAATGATAGCATTCTTCGAAAAATCTGTTACCTTTTTTTGCGCGGGGGGCGCGGCCCAAAACTGAAAAGCCTGAATATTTAAAGAATTCCGATCCATGCTAAAAGAAGAAAAAATCGAAGCCAACGAAAAATTCAATTGGAATCCTGAAGGCCATTTGGTAAAGTAACCTGCTATGAACCGCAAAGGCCAAAAACTCATCTTCGGCTTATCCCTCTTGATTCTTTTGGCCTCGTGCCAGTTGGGTTCCCGCTCTTCGAGTGCGGGAAAGGGATCGAGCGCCAATCCGCAAAGCGAGGATTCTTCGACTTCTTCGGAAACGGCCTCGAACCTTTCTTCCGATCCTTCTTCAAGCGCCGCTTCCAGTTCTGATTCTTCTTCAGAGGCCGGTTCTTCCGGCCCGTCGGATTCGACCTCTGGCGAAACCACTTCTCAAGCTTCGATTCCGTCCTCTTCGACCTCGTCCTCCTCGCCTTCCTCTTCCCCTGCCAGCAGTTCGGTTTCAACGGATGGGACTTTCACGGTGGGAGAAGCCGGCGCTTTCAATGGGCCAGCCAACTATTACACGGATCTTAGCCTCTCCCTCCGAGGAAAAAACATCATCAAACCTTTGGATTCCATTCTTGACACCAAGGCCAAAGCCTGCGCGACTTCTTTCATTTATAAGGGTTTATTCAATGTTTTCGCCTACACGGATTACGATCCTTCCAATCCTGCGCATCTCCTTTCCTTTTATTCCGGAAAAAGCGTTTCCGCTTCCGACTGCAACCGCGAGCATGTGTGGCCCGATTCCCGGAAGGGCGAGGTGACGGAGAACGACCCTCAGGTTATTCGGCCGACTCTCAATAGCGAGAACGGCGCTCGCGGCAATTCGTATTACGGAGCTTCGAGCCCAAACTGGGATCCGGATTCCTTCGGGGCTCCCAAATATCGGGGGATCGCCGCCCGCATCATTTTTTATTGCGCCGTGAAATATGAGGAGAACGGCCTGACGCTCGATAACGCCAATAGCCCCGCCTCGACCAATACCAATCAAATCCCGACCATGGGAAATCTCAAAGAGCTTCTCGACTGGAATCAAACCTATAAGGTCGATGCCTCGGAAATTGAACGCAACGAAACCCTTTATTCCAAATATTCTTGGTGTCGGAATCCTTTCATCGATAACCCCGAGCTGGCTGGCGCCATTTGGGGAAATGGGCAATGATCATCTCTTTGCATTTTTTGCTTTTTTCAATCATTTTTTGATTTTGTCGGCCCTTGCAAAGAAAACCCCGACGGCCCTAGAATGGATTCCGTTGAGGACATAAATATATGGAAACGAAGAAATTAGATTCGCGTTTCTGGTGGACGATCGGTCTCATCGGTTTTGTCGGCCAGCTCGCTTGGGCGATCGAGAACAACTATATCAATCTATGGATTTACTCCCAGACGGGTTCGGCCGAGGGGATCACCTGGATGACGATTTCAAGCGCCATCGCGGCAACCTTGACGACGATTTTCATGGGAACCCTCTCCGATCGTTTGGGAAAACGACGATTATTTATTTCCATCGGTTACATCATTTGGGGCCTGACGGTTTTCGCTTTCGGCTTATTGAGCTATGACAACATGTTCGCCATCACCAAGAACCAGGCTTCGGCTATTTTGTTGGTTGGGGTTTCGATGACCATCGCCGATTGCGTCATGACCTTCTTTGGCAGCACCTCCAACGATGCGGCCTTCAATGCCATGGTGACGGACGACACCGACACCACCAACCGCGGGAAAGTCGAAAGCTTCTTGGCGATCATCCCTCTTTTCGCCAACATCGTGATGCTCGCGATCGGCCTTCCGCTGCATGTGGGTTCCACTGCCGTGGATACTCCTCTCCAAAGTGCCGTTGATAACGGAACCCCGCTGGCCACCGTCATGGCGACGCCGTGGCTCCTTTACTTCATTATTTGCGGCGGCATCGTCATGGTTGTCGGCATTATTTCCATTTTCCTTCTCCCCAAAGACAAATGCGTTCCCAATCGCTCGGAGCCTTATCTCAAGAAAATCATCTATGGATTCAAACCTTCGGTCATTAAGGCCAACAAAAATCTTTTCATCGCCCTTTTGGCCTTCTTATGTTTCAGCACGGCCATCAACGCTTTCATGCCTTATTATCTGGTTTATTTCCAGTCCATCCTCGGATCGGGCATGATTTTTTACGCCGCCATGGGTTCCATCCTCGTCGGCAGTTCCCTCATCGCTGGGGTGGTTGGCTTCTTCATGGACAAAATCGGGAAGCTGAAACTTCTGGTTCCGGGGGTCGTTTTAGCCGCCATCGGTTGTCTTTGCCTCTATTTCTCATCTAACCTTGGCGCCTTCATCGCCTCGGGCATCACGATGATGGCCGGCTATCTCGTTTCGATGGCGGTTTTGGGCGCCACCGTCCGCGATGAAACGCCTCATGATGACGTCGGCCTTTTCCAAGGCGTCCGCATGGTCTTCGCCGTCCTCATCCCTATGATCGTAGGCCCGCTTATCTCCCAAGCCTTTTTCGAAAAAGCGGCTTTCGATCCGCAAAACCCAAGTTTGAACGGCCTCAAACCGACGAATACGATGTTCTTAGTGGCCTTGGCCTTCTTCGCCGTCTCGATCGCGCCCATCATCTGGCTCTTGCTGACGAAAAAAGCCTTTGCCAAAAAACCGGCCGAAGACCCCCTCGTCAAATAACCTTTCCCAAGAGTTGGGCTTCGCGATTCCTAGGTTTATACTACTCCCATGAACCGCGAAATCGTGATCGCCACGCATAATGCGAATAAAGTTCGGGAATACCGCGAGTTATTAGCCCCTTTGGGTTACGTTCTTCACTCCGCTAAGGATTTGAATATCTTCGCAGAACCGGAAGAAACGGGCAAGACGTATGCCGAGAACGCCTATATCAAAGCCAAGGCCTTAAGGGATCTCGTCAAATGGCCGGTCATCGCGGACGACTCGGGCCTTGAGATCAAAGCCCTTGGAGGTTTCCCCGGATTATTTTCCGCTCGCTTCGCCGAAAGCCTCGGCGGGGATTATCAGATCGTGGACCAAGAGATCCTCCGACGGATGGAAGACCTTAAAGACCGTGAGGCCGCCTACCACTGCTGCATTTGCCTTTTGGAGCAAAGCGATTCCACGCCTCTTTTCTTCGAAGGCGTTTGCGAAGGCTCGATCTTGCCCGAAGTCAAAGGAACGAAGGGTTTTGGCTACGATCCGATCTTCCGCTACGACAAAGGCGAATTGAATTTCGGAGAATGCTCGGAACAAGCGAAAAACGCCGTGAGCCATCGGGCTCTCGCCTTAAAGAAACTTTTGAAATACCTCGCTATCGAAGCACGCTCAAAATCAACCCTAGAATAATGAAGAACTGCCCTCCGAGATAAGTGAACATGATATAAGAATCTCTTCGCGGAAGATCCTTTTTGAAAAGGGTGTAGGTGAGGATGAGATCGCTGATGCAAAAGAGCACTCCGCCCATGGCACAAAGATAAAAATAATCCCATTTGTCGAAGAGGGAATACAAAAGCAAAGGCACGATGGCCTCGGAGACCACCGCATCCATATAAAAAGCTCCGTAAATCGAGAAAATCTTTTTGCGAGTCAATAAATATGTCGGATGCCAAAAGAGGGCGGGGGTAAGGACCGCATAGAGCAGGATCCAAATCCAATTGTAGGGCCAGGGATCGACGTAACCCCGCGCAAAAAGAAGGCTGAGCATCGCCGCGAAATAACAAAGGTGTCCGAGGTAGAAAGCCAGAATTCCGACGATCACCATTTTTTGGTTTTTCTTGAAGATCAAAAAAACGTCCCCGATCATCCCCATAAAGGCGCCGACGTAAATCAGCGGATAGAAAGGAACGGCCACCGCGGCCGCGCTTCCCAGAAACAACATGCAAAAAGGTTTGGTAAGCTTCCGGATTCTGTCTTGCTCGAAAAAGCCGGCGATGACATTGATGACCGAGGCCACCGCGAACAGGCCGATCAAAAACCAAAACGCGAGGCCCCGGCCGCCGGTGGGGAAATTCATTTCTTCTTGCCCTTGGGCTTTTTCTTGGATAAACGGGCTTCCAATTTTTGTATTCTGATCTCCTGCTTTTTCTTCTGCTCTTCGGCTCTCATCTCAGACTCTTTTTTGGCGGTGGCCAGATATTCATTGAACATGACCTGCCACTCTTCGCGCTTGGCCGATAAAGCAAAAAGCCAGTTGTAGCGCTTTTTGGCTTTCTTGAATTGGTCTTGAAAGGAATCCTTGATTTGATCCCATGAAACGACGAAGCCCGAATCGGCGACGGCTTTTCGGATTTTGGCCAAAAGGCCAATGGACCAGCCGAAATCAACGGAAAGGATGCCATAGAAGAAGGAAAAAATCATCCCCACGGCTAATTCGTTGCTGAGAGCCCAGCTGTAAAAATCCACAAAGAAGTTATTCAGGGCGAAGATATAGAAAATCCCACACAAAGTCCAAATGGCCGAAAATAAAGGGCAGATGATCCCTTGAAAATTATAGGGTTGGGTTGAATAATCCCAAAGCTGAACTTTGAGACCCTTAATGAAAATGAGGCCGGCGATATACTCGAAAAGAGTCATAAGAGCGCCGATGGCGAGAATCTCCAGCGCATAATTCAGCCACCCTTGAGAGGAAATGGCCTGCCAGGGAATGACGTTGGCGAAAAAATAAAAGCCGACGAGCCCAAAACCATAAATCGGAAGGATCGGGCCCGTGAGAAAACCGGGGTTGACCCACCGCCCCGCGCTCACAAAACGCCGAAAAAGAAGTTCGATCACCCAACCCATAGCCCCGCCTACAAAGAAGAGGCCGCTATAGGCAATAAAGGTGCTCATATGGGCTTATTTTACCATAAATTGCTCTCTTCCCGATACAAAAAAAGAACCCTGAAGGTTCTCTTCGATGACCGATGGCGGATTAAGAAACGGGGTAGAAATAAGCCGATCCCACGATATGGTCTCGGTCCACGGTTTCGCCGTCGATGCGGGAAACCCCATTGCCCGAATAGAGCCCAACCCAGCTGGAGGGAGCGCTCGAAGTGGTCACATCATAGCTTTCGGGGCCCGCCGATCCGGAAAAGGCGAAGGTCGTTTTTGTCCCAGCAATCGAATAATTCAAAGGGTTGGAATAAGGGATATGGAAAGTTTTGAGCGGGGCGGTCGTTTTATTTTCGGCCTCGCTCTTGGAAGCATAGACATCGATTTCGAAATTCTTGCGGACGTCTTCATAGGTGGCGTTGAAAGCCAATTTGACGTTGAGTTCTTTGAGATTCCCCAAGGAAAACCAATCCTGGCCATTGCTCACATAAGTCGGATAAGTCTGCAGCCCTTTGGAATCCGTTGGATCGTGATCCAGATAAATGGTGCCTTTGCCAGCGGCCGTAGCGGCGGCAGGCATTCCCGAACCCCAGGCGTATTTGAGATCGGCTGGAGAAATGATCACTTGATCGGTGCTGTCTTTTACCAGCGAGAAGCCCTTGAATGTGGAAGTGTTGTAATATTCGACGTCAGATTCGGCGGGAGTGCCGCTCGGCCAGGAGAAATCACTGCCAAATTTGACCCATTGGGAGTCGACATAACTTGTCCCGGCGTTTTTGAAATAAACGCCCCAATCATAAACGCTGGTTTTATAAGTGGCGTGAACGGAACAACTGGCGGTGATATCCGTGACATCGACGGGGGAATCGTCGGAATAAGCCCCAACCCATTTATCAAAAACCCGGAAGCCCCCCTTGGACATGGTACTCCAATCGATGGTGGCTTTGGAAATCGAATAATCCACCCCGGTTGGAGCGGCCAAGGCCTTGTTTTCGATGACATAGGAATAGCCAAGAACCTTGGGGGTCGCTGCATCATCATAAAACGTAACGGTGAAAACCTGACCGGCCAGGCTTGAAGACCCATCCAAAGAGGAACAGGCCGCAAGAGCGAGAGTCGAAAGAGCGATTATAAGAACCTTAGTTATCCGCTTCTTCACGATTTGATTATCGCTTAAAGCCTAAAAATATGGTAGAGAAATCTTCTTTTAAAGAGAGACCGCTTTCACTACCGCAAAAGCGTTGTTGCTCTCACGCGAGGGCGAGGGTATAGTTATTAGCGATAGAAACGGAAAAGCATATGAAAAAGAATTACGCCTCGAAAATCATCTCGGCCTTTGTTGCCATTTTTGTTGTCGTTGCGATCTTTTGCATGTTCGCTTCGGCTTTCACGGAGGCCGTCCAAAGCACGCGCGGGGATGTCTTCACCGTCATGTTCGGGCAAATCGGTGGAATCTATAATGTCGTTTGGCCGTTAATCATCGGTTTTGTCCTTCTTTTATTGGCCTTTGTTGTTGCCATTATCGGCCTATTCCTAGGCGAAGAGGCCGGCAAGATCGTCGCGATTTGCGAAGCTCTCTTGACGGTGGGTGCAGCCATTCTCTTCCTCTTTTCCGTTCAGTTTTATGTGGCGGCCAACGCGAACCAGATCGCCGATATCAACAATACCGGATTAACTTATCTCGGCCCGGGCACGATTTGCGTTTCCGTCTTCGCATTCCTGGCCACCGCCGTAAGCTTGATCGGCTTCTTGGTGATGAGCCGAAAAGAATAAGCCCTTCCGCTTGAAAACATCCGCCTCAAGGCGGATTTTTTTATTTCTTGGAATAGCCGCGGCTGGTCAAAGCGGCTTCGATTTGGCTGGCGCATTTCGCGGCATCGCCATCGATTTCTTGGCCCCAGAAGCGAAGCACCAGATAACCTTCCTTGGCCAGTTCGGCGTTGACATCCTGATCCCGGGCTATATTGCGCTTTATCTTGGGAACCCAATAATCCCGGTGGCTCTTAAGCAGTTTTTCATTGGCCTCAAAATGATACCCATGCCAAAATTCCGAATCGCAAAAAACGGCGACCTTGTATCGTTTGAACGAGATGTCGGGATGACCAAAAACGTATTTGGTGTTGTGGCGATAATGAAGGCCTCGCTTGGTAAGTTCTTTTCGAAGCTCAATTTCGATTCCGGTGTTTTTGCCTTTGATGCGCGACATCGTGTAGGATATCATGGCTTTGCTACGCTTCTTCATGTTCCGAAAGTGACCAAGACCGAAAATTCATAATTCCCCGACGAGAGGGAGGACGCCGGGGTTGAAGTGACGGAAGAGGAATCGGAATCGTAGGAGAAGTCATAGCCCGCTTCCATGATATTCACGAGATTGCCATTGAAGTGGGCCGAGAAAGACGTGGCGGAGATGAGATTGACGCTTTCCTCGGTGAAAAGGGTTCCGAAATCAAAATCCTCTCCTTTGAAATCGACGCTGAGGTCATTGCCCCCGCTCGAAAGGGTGGAATAACTCGTCAGGGTGTTATTGAGGCCGTCCCCCGCGGTTCCGACCGAGGCCAGAAGGCTTTCGGCATATTTGGCGGAAATCAAAGAATCCTGTCGGATGATGTCGTCGGGAAGATGGAAAAAGTTGGCCAAAAAGGAATCTTTGACGGCGTTGTAATCGCGGAAGGCCGCTCCGTTGTCCGACACATAATGGTTATTCCCGGTGCTGTCCCGGGTTACGACGTAATTCGCGGTGGCGGCATCCGCATCGGGCGAGGTCTTGGAGACTTTGTTGTAGGTTACTTTCCATGTCGTCCAGGCATCGGAAGCCAGGATGTCGAAGTAATAGGTGACGTCGGTCACGATCGAATAATAATTCGTGGTGATGAAAGCATCGACTTTATTGATCAGAACCTCCGAGTGCATTTGGTAGCTTTTGCCATCCATTTCGGCGTTGGTGGAATAAGCCACCGCCGAATCCAAAATGCCCTTGGCCGCGGAAATCGTGATGGCTTTGGAATAGGAACCGCAGGAAGCCAGAAGAACGACGCCGCTCAAGGCGAAAATTCGAAACAGGTTCTTTTTGTTTTTCGTCGGTTTTTCCATCATGTTAATATCCGCAAAACCCTATCAATCAATGGAACTGGGCGTTAAAAAGAGAATAGTAGAAACCCTTCTTGGCCATCAGTTCGGCATGATTCCCCTCTTCGATGATAGCACCTTCCTTCATCACGACGATAAGGTCGCTGGACACAATCGTGGAAAGGCGATGCGCCACGACGATTGAGGTCTTCCCCGCCATAAGCGTATCAAAGGATCGGCTGAGAAGGGCTTCGGTACGCACGTCGATGTTGCTCGTCGCCTCGTCGAGGATCACGATTTCAGGTTGCAGGAGCATGACTCTGGCAACGCAAAGCAGCTGTTTCTCGCCCACTGATAATCCTGAAGAATCGCTGATGGGGGTTTCGTAGCCTTGGGGCAGTCGCTCGATGAACCCATCGGCCTGTGCTTTTCGGGCGGCCGAAATCACCTCATCGCGGGTCGCCTCGGGTTTGGCGTAAGCAATGTTGTCGTAAACGGTTCCGGCGAAAATCCAAGTATCCTGAAGAACCATTCCAAGGCGGGTCCGAAAGGCCTTTTTTTCCAGATCCTGAGTCGAAACCCCGTTGACATAGAAAGCTCCGTTTTGGGGATCGTAAAAGCGCATCAAAAGGTTGATGAGCGTGGTCTTGCCGCAGCCGGTCGGGCCGACTAAAGCGATTTTATGCCCTTGGTGGATCTCGAGCGAGAAATCCTTGGTGACGATTCGCCGGCCGTCGTAGGAGAAGGTGACGTGCTTGGCGGCCAAATCCTCAATGGGGCCCGAAATGAGGCCCGTTCCTTGATTGCGGTCAGGAAGAATATGAACGGCTTCGTCGATGCGGCGAAAAGAAGCCAAAGCATAGTCGATTTCGTTAACCACATCGGAAATCTCGTTGAAGGGCTGCATGTAGTTGGAAGCGTAGGTAATGAAGGCCGCCAAATCCCCGATGGCCAAAGCCAAACCCCAATCGGACAGATGGGCAGAGGAGGAATAAATGATCAGCACCGCCCCCACGATGATGAGAACGGCGTTTATGGTAGCGTTGACCAAACGGGTGGCTGGGTTAATGATCGAAGCTCCGAGATTGGCTTTGAACGTGTGCTGGCGGAAGCCTTCATTCACGGTATCGAAATCTTTTTCACGGAGCGCCGAGATGCCCAAAGCGCAAACGGTTTCGGAATTATTCAGGGATTCCAACGCAAAGGAAGTGACGGCCCCCGCCGCTTCGGCCTGGGCTTTGAAATGCTTGGAATTGAAACGCGAAACGCCCCGCGAAACCAAAATCGAGATCGGAGTGAAAATGATGACGATCAAAGCCAAAGCCCAGTTGATGACGAACATGAAGACCAAGGTGAAGCCGATGGCGATGACCCCGTCATAAAGAGCCGCAAAACCCGAAACGAGACCATTTTGGACATTCTCCACATCGTTGACTAGCCGCAAAACCAGATCCCCTTGGCGAGATTGGTCGATGTAGCTGACGGGAGCGTCAAGATAGGAGGCAAAAACCAGGACTCTCATTTTCTTGATGACCCGTTGGCCGACGAGCGCCGTCAGATAATCGAAGAGATAGCGGAAGAGGGTTCCGATGATGAGGAAGATCCCCATCAGGATCAGATAAAAGGAGATATCGGGATTCGAGGGGTTAGCCACGATCCGGTTGACCGCTAAACCCGCGAGATAGGGAATGGCGAGTTTGGAGCCTGTCCCTAAGAGCGCGCAAAGGAGGCTTAAGAAAGAAAGACCGATCGAGCCTTGAAGATAAGGTCGCATCAACTTGAAGTTCTTCATGCGGCCTCTCCTTTCTGCATATCGTAAATATCCTTGTAAATCGGGCAGGAAACCAATAGCTCCTCATGAGTTCCCTGGGCGATGATGGAACCATTCCCATAAACGAGAATGAGGTCGCATTCCTTAAGCGAACCAGCCCGTTGGGAAACGATGATCTTGGTGAGACCTGAAACGGCGGAAATATTCTCCCTGACTTTTTGGTCGGAGATGAAATCCAGAGCCGAAGTCGCATCATCGAGGATCAATAAATCCCCGCCTTTGAGAAGGGCTCTGGCAATCAGCAAACGTTGTTTTTGCCCGCCCGAAAGGTTGGCTCCGGCTTCTTCGATCGGATGGTCGAGGAAATCGGAATACTGGGCAACGAATTCATAAGCCAAAGAGGCTTTCAAGGCTAGGATCATCTCATCTTCGGAGGCATCGCCCTTGCTTAGGAGGAGATTGCTCCGGATGGTGCCTCGGAACAAAGACGGTCTTTGGGAGACCAGCGATATTTCTTTCCGAAGGGAATCGAGGTCATATTGGTCAAGCGGCAACCCCCGATAATCGATGGTTCCGCTAGAAGGCTCATAAAGACGCTCCAAAAGCGCAATCGTCGTGGATTTGCCGCTGCCGGTCCCTCCGATCATCCCCACCCAAGCGCCTTTGGGAATAGCGAAAGAAAGATCAGAAACCGCTGGCTTTTCCCCTTCTTTGCCATAGGTTAACGACACCTCATTGAAACGAACGATCGGGGCTCCTGCCACTTCATCGGACTTCTCGTATTTCTTCGCATTGATAATGGATGGCTCAAGAGCATAGAAGGCATTGATGCGCTTATTGCTGGCGGCCGCTTTATTGAGCGAAACGATCAAGCGCGAAAACATCACAAGAGCCGCCAAAGAAGACGTGAGATAAGCGATGAGAGAAACGATTTCCCCCATCGAAAGGAAGCCTTCGCTAACCCCGAAATTGCCCAAATAAACGACCAAGATCATCCCGATGTTGATGAACAAGAAAGTGAGGGGGTTGATGAGGGCGTTATAAATCGCCATATCCATGTTTCGCTTTTGATAAGCGGAAACGGATTTCTCGAATTTGGCGGCTTCGTAACCTTCCTTGTCGAAGGCCCGGATGGGGCGGGCGCCTTTGAGGGAATCGCTCGAAAGAGAAGAAATGCCATCGAGATTGCTCTGAATGGCGGCGTATTTTTTGGGCGAGACGAGCATCACGAAGCCAATCACCGCGGCGGAAAAGAGGATGACGCCAAGGAAAATGAGCCCGGCCCGCCAGTCGATGACGAACGAAAGAATCGTCGAACCGATGAGAAGAAAAGGCGGGCGGAAAATGAGGCGCATGAACATCATGACCCCGTTTTGGAGCGAGAAGGAATCGTTATTGACCAAGGTCAACACTTTCTGTTTCCCGAAGTCATCCAGCTGCTTTTCGGAAAGCGATGAAAGGTGATGATAGATGTCTCTCCGCAGATCGAAGCCAAAGTCGGCCGAAACCCGGGCGGCCAAATATTGGGCGGCCATGGTGACGCCAAACCCCACGATGGCGATTCCGACCATGATCCCACCCACGGTAAGGGTGTAATTCAGATCGTTGTTTTTGATGCCGTCATCGATGATATAGCGGGCCAAAAACGGGGTGAGGAGCTCGGCAGCGCACTCAAAAAGTTTGAGAAGAGGCCCCAGAATCACCTTCAGACGATAGCGTTTTAAAGGCGAGAGAGCCGTCTTTTGTCCCATCGCTCAGGCCTTTCCTTTTGACGTCTCGGCTTTCCGCGAGGATTTTTCGTAACTCTCGGGGCGGGGGCGGGAAAAGATGAGGATCGCGACCGCATCCGAATCGCTTTCAGGCCCAGCCAGGAAACGCCAGCCATCGTCAGCATTGCCTACGACGTGGTCATAGACGCTGCCTTTCCCGATTTTCACATCGCCGACATCGGAGAAAGACCAATGAATCGTGTCTGGCACAAATCCGCAGAAAAGGTTTCCGCAATCGACGATAAGAGGCGGAACCTCATAAGTCACATCGAAATCGCACAAGCCTTGAATGCGGTCGAAAGACACCAGGGCGAAGACGTTTTTATGATTCGGCCCCAAAACGCCATTATCATTGGTTTCCAGGGAATCGCTGAACGTGTCGTTGTCGAAGACCGGATCCTGCCTCCGAAGATTGTAGGATTTGGCCAAGGCCTCGATCCGCTCATTGACCTCTTTGTATTCGGCGAGATGCTCGCCGATCAATAAGCCCGAAACCGCCATCAGCTGATAGCCAAACTGGGCGTAAAGGAATAAACGAAGGGCCAGAAGCTCGTCTTTCTTGGTCCCTTGGCCAAAGAGGAACATCAGGCCAAGGCGATAAGAAACTTCGGGGAAAACATTGATTTCCTTGCCGGTGGTGGAAGTGAAGCGGCTATAGCATTCCGGCCAGATGTCATAGAGCGTCCCAAACGCGAATTTCTCATCGCGGTTGACGAAAGTGCCTTTGGCGTAACAATCCGCAAAATGGATGAGGCCGTCAAGCGATCCCATGGCCATAGCCTTCGCATAGCATTCGTAGGCCCCCTGAAGATCGGCTTTTCCAAGCAAACCCGATTCGCAAAGAACGCCTAAGCGGGTTAAAGCGTCGCCGTCTTTGGCGAGGGACTCCATTCCGTAATAAGACAGCGCCACTTTGGGGTCGGCGGGGGTGAATTCGGAGCCAATCTCGTAAAGCTCGCCCAAATCATAAGCGGCATCGGGATTGCCCCGGCCGGCCAAGATCGATAAATATTGAATATAGAGCGCTTCGTTGGCTTTCTTGTGGGTGATTTTACCCTCTTTGTAGCGATTGACGTATTTTTGAACGGCCTGAGGATGCTTCTCCATGTAATCCTCGCCATAGAAAGCGAGATTCAGCTCTTTGAGGTCTTCGTGATCGAGGGCATAGCCGGAGGCATCTCCGACCACCGCATCCATGCCACATTCGGGGCAGATGGCCGTGACCCCGCGCTCATCGGTGATCCAATCGTTCACCTTACGGGCGCTATAGGTTTGGCGACAGAAAAAACAGGAGCAGTTCACGCTTCGAAGAATCTCAATGTCGTTATTGGAGGCGTGCTTGCGAATCTCCACGAGTTTGGGATCTTTTGGGGTGAGAGATTTCTCGTCTTTTCTGGGGATGGATTTCTCGGTTTTTTTCATAGCGTGGTTATCATAACACAAAAGATAACGCGGGCGCAGGCGCGGAGCCCGAGAACGTTTTTGGAGAAAGGAGCGATTTCTTGTCTTTTTTTCGATTTTTCACCTTGTATAATATCCCTAGCATGAAAAGAAACTACGGAGGCATCAAGACCTATCAAATAGCCATCCTGATCGCCTTGGCGATTTTGGGTATTTTGGTGGGGAGTTTCTATGACTTGTCCCTTGCCGAGAAATTCTTTTATCCCGGCAACCTTTTCGGCAAGGTTTTTGATGCCGTGGGATCGCTGCCGGGCTATGCGCTCATCGGGGCCGGCGGAATCCTGCTTTTTTTCTTCTTCAAAAATTCCGGTCCCAAATGGAGGGATTATCTCGCTTATGGTTTCTTGGTTGTCCTTCCGATCCTCGCCGGGGCTTTGTGGGGTTATGACGTTTTAGGCGATTTCGTTTCCAAAACCCTTTACGCCGTGGGGCTGGGGATTGTCGCTGTGGCGATTCTCGATGCCGCCTTTTTCTTTTTCGCCAAAGGCTGCGACCGCGTTGAGGGCTATAGGGACGCGGTTGTCATCCTGTTTTCCGCTTTCGTGGTTATCATCCTGGTCTACGTTCTTAAAAAAACCGTGACCCGGCCCCGCTACCTCTTCCTCGCCGATAACGGCGTCAATTATTTCCAGCCCTGGTATGTTTTTTCCTCTTCCGTCACTTCGATTTTCTCGGGAAGTGAGTACTCACCTCTCCTCAATAGCTGGCCCAGCGGCCATGCGGCCATGGCGGGTTTTGGCATCTTATTTGTCCTCCTCGCTAAACTGAATAAGAACACCGCGGGGAAAGAGACGATTTTCTTTTTTGTCTCCCTGTTCTGGATCATCTTGGTGGCTTTGGCGCGGATGAGCGACGGCCACCATTTCCTGAGCGACGTTTCGTGGGGCCTCTTGATCGGTTCGGGCTTCTCGGCTTTGACGACTGTTCTGGTTTTCGGAGCCCGCCCAGAGTTGGAACAGGCCATCGCCGCCAACGTCAAGTTCGATAACTTGGCAAAGGATCGTCGCCAATGGAAATGGGATGAATGGCTCCTCCATAAAACCCAAAACCGCGAAAGCCTGACGTTCGATTCCCGGGAATATTTAGCCCTTCGAAGAGCTAATAACGCCGCCAAAAAAGCTCCCGTTTCTTCTCGCCCCTCCTTCAAGCTCGCCAAGACCAATAAATCTGCAAAAGACCACCCGAATAGCGATAACGGAGCGATCAATCCATGACCAAGGAGGTCTCGTTTTCCTGGCTCTCTCAATCTCACTCGCAAGATTCAACCTCAGGATTGAACTTTTGACTGGCATAAGGGATAGAATGGAACGGCTTTATGGATAACCTCTTTGCCACCTACAACTTGCCAGCCCGCCGAAATGGGCAGAATCACGAACGCATTTTTGAAATCGACTTCTTGCGCGGCTTTGACGTTTTCCTCATGATGCTCGTCCATTTCACCTATGACATGGGGCCGGGGGTCAGCGACATTTTCCGGGCCCCCGCCCAATATCCGAGTTGGGTCGACGCCATGGATCGGTTGGGATCCAGCGTTTTTTTCGCTGTCACTTCGCCGATTGGGACGCGGTGGGGAAACGATCTCGTCTTTACGACCCTTTTCCCTCTCGAAGCCATCGGGGCAGGTCTCTTTGTCTTTCTCTGCGGAATTTCCTGTTCCTTCGCCAAATCCAATTTTCAGCGCGGGATCAAGCTTTTTTATGTCGCCATGATCATGACCTTAGTCCTCTCTTTCTACGATTATTTCGCCTATCACAAGGTCATCGGCGTGAGCCCTTATATCATCATGGGTATCCTTCACGCGATGGCCATTGCCCTTCTTCTTTATGCTTTTTTTGATCATTTCTTCAACCAATGGTGGCAAACCTTCGTCGCTGCTATCGTTTTGTGCTTCTTCTCCGCCTTTTCGCTATGGTACGGCTATCCCAATGGTAATATGGCATCTTGGGATTATTCCTTGGGGGATTTCTGGAAGTTGTTGGTGGGCCTCGCCCGCACGGGAGACGATTACTTCTCGCCTCTTCTTATTTCCGCGGTTTTGTTCTTGGGGGCCACGGTTGGCAAAACCCTCTATAAGGAGAAAAAGGCCTATACCCCGAAATGGTTCCCGAAGAAATGGGCTACCCCGTTTATCTTTTTGGGCAAGCATTCCCTCGAAGTGTACGTTTTGCACCAAGTCGTCCTCTACCTCGTTCTGGCCCTCATTTTATGGTCATCGGGGTTCCGGCTCGCCCTCTAAAGGAGATTAACGCATGGGAAAATCATTGTACGATCAGTTCCTCGAAGCCAAAAAACAATATCCAAACAATATCGCGGTTCGTTTTGAGCAAAGGACTTGGACTTACGCCTCGCTCGACAAATCCATCAACCGCTGCGCCAAAAAACTTCTGGCTTTGGGCATCAAGCCGGGCCAGCCGGTGGCGGTTAGCATTCCCAATGCCCCCGAAGCCATCTATCTTTTTTATGCCATCAGCGAAATCGGGGCGATCTCCTATAACATCCATCCGCTGACCCCGCCCGCGATGATGAAGAAACTCATCGAGCGATCGGGCTCGCGCTTTCTTTTTTGCCTTTCCAATTCGGCTTATGGCTTCCGCCAGGAGCTCGACGCTTCGGTCCGAATCATCGCCGTCAACCCCTACCGCTCCGTCAATTGGTTCAAGGCCATCGCCTTGCGGAAAATGAGCAAAAACGCCAAAGGAATCGAAAAATATTGGAGGCTAAGGTCGGCCCCTTCCGTCACCCCGTTTCATCCTGAGGATTCCTCTGATGCCGTTTATCTCAACACCGGGGGCACCAATGGGGAAATGAAAATCGTCCGCCTTTCGAATGGCGCCATCAATTACCTAGCCCTCCAAGGTTACGATCTGATCGGGGGACCCCACGAAAACATCAAGATCCTGACCGCGATTCCGTTGTTCCATGGGTTCGGCCTCGCCATGGGGGTTCACACTCCCCTCTCCGTGGGCGCCTCGACCATCCTTATTTTGAAGTTCAACACCAAAGAGGCCATCCGGCACCTACGGTCCGGGCACGCGACCGTCATCATCGGAGTGCCCGCTTTGTTCAATGCGCTTTTAAGCCGCCCCAATTTTTATGGCCCCTGGCTCAAAAAACAGATCGTTTCCTTCATCGGGGGCGATTCGGTTCCCCAATCCCTGCTCGATCGTTGGAACGCCGCCATGGCGAAATACGGTTCCTCGGCCAAGCTTTATGAAGGCTATGGCCTCACCGAAACCGTGACGGTCAGCAACGTCAATTTCGAAGGTCACGCCAAGCGCGGAACCATCGGAAAGCCTCTGCCGGGCCTCGAAGAGAAGGTCATCGACGTGGAAACGCGAAAAGAAGTCGCGCCCAACGCCCTTGGGGAAATCCTCATTTCCGGGCCGACGCTTATGAGCGGGTATCTCAACGATTCCCAGCTGAACGATGATGTTTTCACGGAAATTGATGGCAAAAAATGGCTTTTGACCAAAGACTATGGTTCCCTCGACGAAGAAGGCTATCTCACGTTCCGGCAGCGGCTCCGCCGCGTCGTCAAGGTCAACGGCGAAACGCTTTGTCCCAGCGATATCGAGGATGTGGTGCTTGAGCTTAGCGACGTCTTTGAAGCCTATTGCTATGGAGCTTTAGACGATAGAAAAGGCCATTGTTTCCATTTAGCCGCGGTCATCCGGCGGGGGGACAAGACCCCGAACCAGGCGTTCGTGAAGGAGGAGTGCCTGGCGAAAATCAAAAAGAGCCTGCCCCCGGCGTATATCCCTGAAAAAATATATTTCTTGGACCGTCTTCCGCGAACCCCGGTCGGAAAAATCGATACCAAAGCTTTTGAAAACTACGAGGAAACCGGAAAGTTTTAATCGGCATTCGGGGTTAAAATCGAAGACCTTTTTTCATCAGAGCGTAAACTTTGTCGAAATCCACGGATTGGGGATAGGAGGCCAAATCGCTTTCGCGAATCCAGAATACCGGCCCTTCGGGACTCGAGGCCAGCGAACCGCCGAAATCCTTGGTTCGGAATAAGAGCGAAACGTGCCGGAGGTTTTCCGAAGGGACGTTCCATTCAAAATAACCGACGGGTTCAAGTTCTTTGACCGTTAAGCCCGTTTCTTCTTTCACTTCCCGAACGACCGATTCCGCGATCGATTCCTCTTTTTCGACGTGACCGCCCGGGAAATTGATCCCCGGCCAATCTTTTTTAAGCCGATTCTGGACCAAAATTTTCCCTTTTCCGTCATAGACCATGCACATATTGGTGAGAATCGTTTGAGAATATTTATCCATGAAATTAATTCTACTATCATTCGATTTGGGAAAACCGAAATTCCGGTTTTTTGAAGAATAGGCGGTAATATTTTTTCAGAGTCCTAGAATAGAGAGGCATGAAAATCAACTTATCCCCCGCCGATCAGAAACTCTTCGAACGGCTGTCAGCGCAGATGGAGGAGAATATTCGCGAAGCAGATCATTTTAATGACATCCTGGTCAAGAAAACCCCGGTCGAGGCTTCGCCCGGTCCCTACCCCATCGCCGAGCTGAAGATCGCGGATTATGCCAGCAACCCATATTACCAAATCGTGAAACCCGATCCCTTCAAGGAAAACGAATGGGAATTGAAAAAAGATCTCCATCAGCCTTTCGAGGGCTTCGTTTACGATGAGATTGAAGTCAATCCGAAGGATTTCTACAAGGAAAAAACCAATTTTGGATTTTTCCCCGAACGTTTTGAATTCTTGGCCTTGAAACAAGAAGGAGTGACTTGGATGAGCATCACCCCACACGAAATCGCGACGATGGCAAGGCCTCTTAAAAAAGCGCAGGGGACGGTCGTCACCTTGGGGCTGGGCTTGGGTTACTTCGCTTTCATGGCCAGCCTCAAAAAAGAAGTCTCCAAGGTCCTGATCATCGAACGGGAAAAAACCGCCATCGATATTTTTAAAAAGAGCCTCCTCCCGTTTTTCCCTCAAAAGGAGAAAATCGAGGTTCTCCAAATCGACGCTTTCGACTATCTGAAAAAGCCGGAAAAGAAATTCGATTTTCTTTTTGCGGATTTATGGCACCTCCCCGAGGATGGGTTGCCGCTCTATTTCCAAATCAAAAACTTCGAAACCGAGTTTCCGGATTCGGTTTTTTCCTATTGGATCGAAAAATCCCTGCTTTCCCTTTTGCGGCGGGCTTTGCTTATTCTGATGGACGAGGAAATCAAAGGATCCTCGGACGAGGATTATGACTACGCCGCCACGCAAAGCGATCTCATGGTCAACGCCCTTCACTTCGCCTTGAAAGAAAAATCCATCGGGTCTTTCGAAGAAGCGATGGATTTATTAAACGACGACTCTTTGAAAAATATTTCGCTGTCGCTTAATCCTTATAAAGCCAAGCGTTGAGTTCGGGGTGCTTTTCGAAGTAAGCCCCGGCAAAAGAGCAAACGGGTTTGATTTTGAGCTTCTCCTTTTTGGCTTTGGCGATGACTTCCTCCACAAGCTCTCCGGCGATGCCCTGCCCGCGGAGGGAAGGATCGACAAACGTATGGGTGATCTCAATGGCGGTTTCGCCCAACCGCGGGAAAATGATCTCGGCAAGGAGCTTCCCGTCCTCTCCTTTCAGATAAATTCGCGAATTCTCAACGATGTAAGGATGATTCATCGGTTTGCCTCCGCTTTAATTGTCGCAAAAGAACCGCTGGTGAGAAAGGGAAACGCTTCCTTTCTTGACGAAAACAAAAGGGGATTTGGGATCTTACCATGCCCTGAAAATCGATGAAAATAATTATCATATAAATGTAAGCGTTTTTAATTACAAAAAAATAATTTAGTAAATATCGCTTGTTTTTATTGTAAGTGCTTTCTGAAAACGCTATCAAAAGCATTTGGTACACTATTACCGATATTGGAATGTATTGTAGTCTTGTACCGAGAGAAAAAACTCGGGGCAAGGAGGAACGCCAACATGGAAAACGGATTATTCAACAGCATCAATTGGCAGGACGCCGAGGATTACCCGACGATCGATGATCGGGAAGAGGCTGCCGAGTCGGAAGAGACTTCATTTGAAGCGAAAACCGAAATCGTGGCTTCTCACGACTGATCCTCGCCAATAACCAAAATCAAAGAGACCCCGTAGGGGTTTCTTTTTTTATTTCCGATCCTTAGAACCACGAGGAAACGTGGGCGCGCGGCCGCCTAAAGATTCGAATCCCAAGAAGAATCAGCCCCAAGACATACAGGCCCAGGGCCACATCGAGGAACAAATCGCTCCATGAAGAAGAGGCTTGGGCGATCGCATAGACGCCCCGGAGGGCCAAGTAAACGAGGAGGGTCCCCGTGCCGGCGTTAAGGGAAAAGCGAACCCAGATCCCCAGATTTCCGCCCAGGACGAGATTCAGACCATACAGCAGCGTCAAAAGAACCGCTGGGACGAAAACATACGACATATAAGGCGAGGTGACGCCATGGGATTTCGCGTAATAAACGACCCGAAAGACCACGCTGAAGAGAGTGACGCCCAGCCAAATCATCGTTTGCCTTAAGGCTATTTTCCGCTCAGGAGTTAACCACATAGATGATGTCGTTCACCGCCCTTTCGTTTTCACTGCTGGTATTCAGCTTGCTGGAATTGGCGTAAGCGTAGCTGGAGCCGCCGCCGTCGAGGTTATAAGCCGAGACGCACCCATAGTTTTTTAAGATCGTGGCTTCCTCGAAAAGGGAAAAACCATCGTTATTGACCAAGCGCCCTTGGCTCATGAAGAAGACGAAATGCAGCGGAGCGATGAGGCCGATCGCGGTCCGCTCGTTGGAACTGCTGCTTTGCGAGGAGATAACCGAATTCTCATCCACGGTCAAGGATCCGTTGGCGAGGAGCGTGGGCCCAAATTCCCAGGATTGGTAACAGCCGTCCTTGAATAAATCCGAAGTGGAGATGTCGCTCTCCATGTATGAATCGACGGTCCCGTCGTAATAAACCGCATAGTCTTGGTTGGTCGCATCATCGCCGGACCGATAGGAGGAGCGAACGACGGCTTTGTTCCGAATAACGTAGCCGTTTTTTCCGCTGAAATAAGGCATGTCGCCGTTGATCGCCGCCAAAACAGTCTCTCCGGTCTCGGATTTGACTTGGGAAATCTGCTTGGTGGGGGTGGCGGTGATGTTCGTTCCGGGATGGCCGTTGCTGGTTTCGAGATGGGTCCGCAAATCCGTCAATCGCTTGAGGCTGATATCCATGATGAAATATTTGGTCGAAACGTTATTCGAGTTCTTGATTGTGTTGGTAGTAACCTTGATCGTCGTGGCCGTGACGGAAGAAGAAACGAGCTCGGTGTTGTGATCGTTCGGATCGATCGAGCTTGAGGCCGCTGGGGAAGAAGTGTTTTCCGAAGACGCAGCGGATGAAGACGCCACCGCGGAAGAAGCGCCTTCGGACCCCGGCGAAGAAGTGGCGGAACTCGTTGCGGAAGAAGCCGCGGAGGAGCTGGCGGAAGACGTCTTTGAAGACGAACCGGCGCTCTTCAAGATGGCGCAAGAACTCAAGGTCAAGGCCAGAAAAGCGGCGGTAAGGAGGATCATTTGACGGGGGGTGAGTTTTTTCATAAAGGTTCCTTATTGGAGGGTGGATGAAATGAACGGGATGTCATCAAGGATAATCGCCAAAGCGGAAGAAGAACTGTTCTTGTTTCCGAAATCCGTGTTATTGACCGAAGCGGAACTGTCCTCCGATTGGATCACGAAAGTCTCTAAAAGGCTGTACGCCACGAGACCCGCGACGATAAGAGCATACCCTACTCCCGCGATGATGAGAATCTTGTTTGTCTTTTTCATTTACGGGCCTCTTTGGAAGCGATTTCCGCAGCGCCGTTTTTCCGCGAGTGGATCTTTTTGGCGAAAACGAAACCGCGGGCCACGAAGAAATTGATGACGAAGAGAACGAAATCGACGCCGATTTTGATGACCGTCAGATTGGCGGGCAAGCTGCTGAAGGCATAGGTCAGCCCAAAAGATAAGCCCATGTTGATGAAGAAAACGACCACATAGCGAAGGAATTTTTGGGAAAACAGGCCTTTGCTCTTGAAAATGACAAGATATTCCATCGCGAAGTTAAAAACTCCGGAGATCAGGCGGGCCCCGACCGTCGCCACCAAAATCTTATAAAACGGATCATCGGGTTCTAAGGCCGCGAAAAGCGTGAAAAGGCCTTCGTCGATGGCCCAGCTCGTCAAGGCGACGAGACAATACAGCAAGGGAACCTTATAAATCCTTAAGGAGTCCCGAACGGGCCGGAAATGGGAACCTTTGTTTCCTTCGTAAATCGTCTTGATGGGGATCTGCTTGATCTTGGTCTCTTTGGCCGAATCCAAAAGGAAATTCATCTCGAATTCGTAGCGTTCCCCCGCCGTCTCGATGACCTTGGGGAAAAGGAGCGAAGGGATGCCCCTAAGCCCGGTTTGGGTGTCCTTTAAATGAATGCCGGTGGCCAAAAAGAAATAGGCCGCGCTGAAATGGTTCCCAATTTTGTTGTGCCAGGGGACGTTTTTGCCTTTGAAGTCGCGAACGCCCAAGACCAAAAACGACGGATCGGCGATCAAGGCATCCCGGACCGCCAAAATATCCGCATAAGCATGTTGGCCATCGCCATCGGCGGTCACCACTCCTTGGATTTCAGGACCATGGTCGCGAATAAAGCCGAAAGCCGTTTTCAAAGCATGACCCTTCCCTAAATTCTTGGGATAAGAAATCACCATGAAGTTGGGAAGTTTTCGGATTTCATCGAAAAGACCAGAGTATTTTTCCCCGGAGCCATCGTCAACGACGAAAATACGGCAAAAGGCTTTCGGATCGATCTTCTTCAAGAACGGGAGCACTTTTTCCGTGGGTTTGTAGATTGGGATGACTAAGGCGATTTCCATACATTCAATTAACTACCGAAACCTCGATTTTGTTGATGCGAAAACAAAAGAGCGAAAAGGCCAAACAAAAAGGGTGAGCGTTAGGCTCATCCTTTTCTAAATGATATTATATCAAAAATCAGCGGCGACGGCAGTCACGACGGCAACCAAGGCCGTGATCTTGGCGGTATCGGTCTCTTTCGTATAGGCCGAATAATCCAAAGTGTTTTGCGTATAAGAATCCCAGGCGAAGGTCTCGGTGGTCGCGCTGGCGCTATTCACCTCGCTCACGATGTGGGAAGAAGCCCATCGATAAACGAGCGGCTCGTCGCCATAGGTGCGGCCGATCGTCAGCGTGGCGGTCAAATTGCCAGCCCCCGAGGAATCATAAGTCTCGCTCTTCATCCAAAGGCTAGAGGAGCTGCCGCCAGCCAAGATGACGTTTTCTGAGGATCCATTGACTGTGACGGTTGACTGGGTTCCCTGATCGAAGTTCTTCAAGAAATTGGAGAACGTCGCCGGGCTGGCTTTGATCGTGCTTGAAGCCTTCGTCACATAAGTGGCATTCAGCGCGGCAAAGGCTGTGGCATCGATTTCGGCATAGGTTCCGGCCCCGGCGGTATGAACGGCGACGATATACTTGTCCCCGGTCTTGAAAGCCCAGGATTCAATATCCGAGGTAACGGTGACATTCTCATAGTTAACCGTCGATCCGACGTATTTGGCGTAGATAAAATCATCGGCGCTGGAGAAGTGAATGGCTCCGGCCATCGTGGTGCTGGTGCCGGCTTGGTAAGCCACATCATACTTAGTCGGGAAAGCGTAGTCGGTCGCGGTGACCGCCGCCGTCATGGCATCCAGAACGCCTTCGGCAGAGGTGCGGGCGGCCGTGGTCGCCGTAAAGCTCGAGGATGAAGCGGGGGACCCGCTCGAAGAAGTCCCCGGGGTTCCGCAGGCGGCGAGAATCAAGGCGGCGGATGAGGCCAAGGTTAAGGCGGAAATCAATTTTTTTGCGTTCATGATGAATCGCTCCTATTTCATCAAGATTATAGCGTGAAATGTTCCCTTGGCTAGGATTGTGCCCGTTTGTATATTGTTTAGTCGGGATGTTAAGATTTCCAATTCAAATCGGTAATTCGGGCCAAAGATTTCCCAGCCATATTTTATATTCGATAAATAAATACCTATTCATCGGGTTTTAATTGTTTTTCTCTTGATTCAAATCCAAAAAATATATCGGTATAGAAATCGTAAGCACAGCGAATTAACCGATATTTTGGGAATTAGGCCCGATAAAATCTTTACAATTTTAAGAGCTTTTCTACTTCATTCAGCCTTTTTCGTCCTATTTGGTTTTCTAATCCTTCGAACACCCCGAATTTTTCCCAAGAAGGGATGATCTTAAACCCCTCGGCCCGAAAATCGTGGAGTTGAAGAATCTGATTATATGGGAATTTCCAAAAATGTCCTATCAAAGGCCTTGGTCTTTGCAAAAGAGGATAGGATTGCAAAAGCCGTCATCTAGTGTAAATAATGAAAGGGGTTTACATATGAAGCGAATAATGAATTTGGGTTTGGCTTCCGCATTCGCTCTTTTACTGCCATTCTCTATCGTGGCGGCTTATAAGGCTCCAACGGAAGTCAAAGCCGGGGCAATCACTTATACCTATGTCGCCGACACGTCGACCCAAATCTCTAAAGCCGCTCTCGTCAGCGGGGCGAAGTATCTTTTCTGCCAATACGTGACCAATAACAGCCTGAACGCCTATGAGGTCATGGACGGGGCGACCACCAGCGCCATTCATATCCCTTTTTTCGGAACAACCTATTCCACGGTTTCGCTTTTGGTCGCCGGAGCGTCTTCCCAAGCCAGCAAATATGTAACCTTGACCCATCAAAGCGGAGATAACTGGTACATTCAAAGAAACAGCGACGGCGAATATCTCATGTCGAATGGAAGCAGCGATCTCTGCTTCACCAGCTCATCGACTTATTCCTCGAGTTCCCGCTGCTATTTCACGGCGGCTGGCACCGCTTCGGCCACGATCAGCTTTAACGTCTATGGGGATACAAAACTCTTTTTAGGCACCAAAACCGAAGGGGCGTATTTCGACACCTGGCATGATCAAACCAATAGCGTGGCTCAAAAGGACTTCATCCTCTATCGGGTTTATGATCAGCAAGAGGAAGCCGCGAATTACGCCACGTCCTTCAATAACGGGGTAGGCAGCGTTTGCTCCTCGAGCGGAAACACTTCTTCCGCTTCGCTCAATTCAGAATGGACCACGATGTCAACATCCTGGAGTTCCCTCTCTTCAGCCGCCAAAAGCGTGATCACTTCGGCAACGGCCAGCTCCGATTCTGGCGCCACCGCTGTCGCCCAATGCAAAGCCAAATACACCTACATCGTCTCAAAATACGCCAGCGATTCCTCCATCACGGACTTCATGGGACTCGGCATCAAAAGCCAAAGTCAATTGCAGGATAATCGGCAAGAACAAGATAAGAATTTCTTTGCTTTAACGCTCTTCTCAGTCCTTGCTATTGGGTCAGTCTCAGGCTGCTACTTTTACAACAAATCCAAAGGGAAGTCTTGATTCCAAAAACTTTTTTATCCGCCGCTTAGTTTTGGTTAAACAGGATTTAAGAACAAAAAAGGCAGGTCATTGAACCTGCTTTTTGTTGATTTTGGCGGAGACGCCGAGATTTGAACTCGGGCATGAGGTAAACCCCATCTAACAGGTTAGCAACCTGCCCCCTTCGGCCTCTTGGGTACGTCTCCGTGCCCCGATACTTTACCACAATCGAAAGTGGTCCGCACTAGGGAAATAGGGAAGCGGGAAAGAGAGTTTATCCGTTGACTTTGATGAGGGTTTCGGAGGAGGGGGAAATAACCCGGATCTGCTTATAGCAATCGCAGCCTTTGTGGAGGAGTTTTACCGTCACGAGACCATCGTCGTTCGTGAGCTCATAAAGATTATAGAAACCTTTTTCATAAGCGAAAGTATCGCCGTCATCTTGATAGTGAAGGAAGGTTCCTTTCCCAGGGAAAACTCGCACCACGAGTTCTTCGGGCTCGGTTTCAAGGCTCTTCGTCAAGGACGGATAAAGCGGAATGAGAGCCCCTTCGCGCGCGAAAAGCGGAATCGCGTTCAAAGGCGCTTCGACGATGGCGTTCCCGCCTCGAAAAGGCTCGCCGCCAAAAAACGGATACCATTTGCCCTGAGGGAAATAGACCAATCGCCTTTCGGCTCCCGGGCTCAAGACAGGAGCCGCGAGGAGGGAAGGCCCGACCATCATCTCGTCCCCCAGCTCATAGGTCAAAGGATTGGTCGGGAATTCGAGAAAAAGCGGGCGAAGAAGGGGGAGGCCATCGTTCCCATGCTCATAGAAGAGGTCATAAAGATAGGGGGCGATCCGGTAGCGGAAATAAACCCACTTCCGGTAATTTTCGAGGGTTTTGGCATCAAAACGATAGGGCTCCTGATAGCGGGTGCCGCAGGCCGAGTGGTTTCGCATGAAAGGGGAGAAAACCCCGAATTCAACCCATCGGTTCATCAATTCGGAAGGGCAATCCCCGCCGAAGCCACCGATATCGGTCCCCACGAAAGGCATGCCGGAAAGGCCTAGATTGAGCAGCTGCGGAAGGGCCATTTGAAGGGAAGACCAGTTGCTTTGATTGTCGCCCGTCCAGACGCAGGAATATTTCTGGGTTCCCGCAAAGCCGGCCCGGGTGATCACGAAAGGACGCTTTCCGGTGGCTTTCTTCAGCCCTTCGTAAGTGGCTTCCGCCATGTAATGCCCATAAAGATTATGGATTCCCTCGTGAGTCGAACCCGTGAAATCCACGGTCAGGGGAACCGGCCCTTTAAAGGACGCTGGTTCATTCATGTCACACCAGATTCCGGCGATGCCTTGTAACGCTAAATCCCCGCAAAGAGCCCCCCAAAATTCTCTGACCTTGGGGTCATTGAAGGAAGGAAAAACGGACGGCCCCGGCCACACCTCATTGATGTAAGGCTTGCCTTCCAATGTTCCGACGAAACTGTTTTTGAGAAGATTCTGATAGACCGGATACAGAGGGTCGACTTTCACCCCGGGATCGATGATCGCCACCGTATGGATGCCTTCTTGGCGAAGCGCGGAAAGGAAAAGCGGAAAATTCGGGAAATTGGCGGCGTTCGTCGTGAAAACCCGATAGCCTTCCATGTAATCGATGTCCAAATGAATGGCCGATAGCGGAATGTCGTTTTTTTGGAAGGCGGCAATCACTTCATTGACGGCGGCTTCGCTTCCGTAGCTCCAGCGCGATTGATGGTAGCCTAAACTCCACCGGGGAGGCAGGGGCGCCCGTCCGGTCAAACGGGTGAAAGCCGCCACCACCGCTTTCGGCGCGGGGCCGAAGAAAAAATAAAAATCATCGGGGCCTTTCCGCGCTCCGAAGAAATAGGTTTTGCCATCCACCCCGAAGTTGAAGACCGATTTGTAAGCGTTGTCGAGAAAGATCCCGAAAGAGACTTCTTTCGCCAAAGCCAGAAAGAAAGGAAAAGACTTGTAAAGGCTTTTGACGTCATCTTCGTGGGCTTGGGGATAATCGGTGTTCCAGTTGAGGTATTCATAACCTTTTTTGTCAAGAGGCCCCGGATGATCGCCCAAGCCATAGAAATGAAGATCCTCAGCCCATTGGAAGGCATGGAGGAAGGAATAGCTTTCCCCGTCGATGACCGGAAGCCCGTTTTGGTCAAAAAGAGGAGCGCCCAAACGCGGGAGGCTCTCATCCGGAACATAGGAGACCTCTTTGAGAAACTCGGCTCCGTTTTTGGAGAAAACCGAAAATTGGAAATTCAGATAAACCTTGATCGAAAATTCGGGCGTGAGCACGCGGACCCCATCGGCTTCCTCCTGGACCGAAAAAGCCGTTTCTTCATGGAAGGGTGAAACAACGGGGGAAACCCGAGCGATATCCGAAGTGAAACGAACCACCTGCGGCGATAAAAAATCCAAAAACAAAGTACGGGTCCCGTCGCTTAAGCCAATGGCGCTGCCAATTTGCGTGATTTTCATGAAGGGGAGGTTTGAGAAGCGGCCAAAGACGTCTCCGAAGCGGAGGTGTTCTCCGAAAACTCCGGATAACTGATTTTGGCATTGCTCCAATAATATGACACTTTGGTGGAAGCGGTTCCTTCCGTCACATCGTTTTCGGTGACCAGATAGTCCTTAAAAGAAGCGGTGTAAGTTTTGCTGGAGGCTTTAACCGCAAGGTCCAGGCTGCCGCTTCCAATCGAGCTATAGGATTCCGAATCCCCGCTCGACAAAGAGGAGATGACCGTTTCCAAAGCGGTGGGAACGTTGCTCAGATCCGAATAATAGGACATCAACATGGCCTTGAGGTCGCTCTGATTCATGCGGGCGCTCCAAGAAGCCACCGCCTCGGTGTCTTCGACCCGACGACTTGATTCAAGGCCATCCACGAGGGAATAGGCCACATAAATCGAGATCGTCGAATAAGGGTCGACGTAAAACCAGCTCTCATTCGAGGAATTCTGCGAAGCCAAAGAGGAAGAAGCCGCCGTGGAACTGTATTTGTAATGGAAATAATGCTTGGGCAGCGAATAGGCGCAGGAAATGGAAACCGAAGATCCCTCCTGTTTGACCGTCGTATCAATCGAAAAAGAGTCCGGCTCGACGTAATCGGTCGGCGTCGTTTTGAGACGGATGGCTTCCAGCGTCCGATAGGCTTCCTGGCGCGAAAGGGAGGCCGCGCAACTCGTCAAAGGCAAGAGAATCACCGGAGCGAATAAGATAAAAAGACATTCTTTTTTCATTGTCACCTATTTATGCTAACCGATTTACCGAATTATTAAAGAGAAGAATCGTTTTGGAAAGCATTTTCCAGAAGATCGCGCTGATTGAAAAGCGGATGGGTTTTGGCCACTTTGAGGGCTTCCTCCTCATTGGCATAGAATTGCCAGGACAAGGACCAAAAGAAATGGCAGGTCGCATCCATGAGCTCCTCGGAGGCTTTGTTGAGGTCTTGGTCGAGAGAAGCGGCCCTGAGCAAATCGGCTTCCCCTGCGGCCAGATGGGAAAATAACTGAAGATCAACCCCTTTCTCGCCAAGCGAAGCGGCAAAGCAAAGAGCGATTGTTTCATCAAAGGTGAGCTCTTGAGGATCTTGATCGATTTTAGGAATCGCGAATTCCCGGAGGATATTTTTCTTGGCGATCCCGTCGATAAGAAACTTGACAAGCACATTGGGATCCGCGTTCCAAGCCCAAGTGGCCTTGAAGCCCGTCTCTTCTTTGGAGATAAACCATAAAAACCTGGTTTTACGGATGATTTTGTCCATTTGAAAGAGCCGTTCGGGGTGGTCCGACGGATAAACCGGGAAATTATCCCTGAGCGTGCGCGAATGCGGAATTTTGATTTCTTTTTTCTCCATTGGGCTACTCCTCCCCCACTCGCATACTAGCCCCCAAAAACGCCTCTAGCAAGGGAAACGAAAACTCCTTTTTCGCTGAGAAAAAAGAAGCCCCCGAAAGTCCTAAATCGCTTTAGGAAAAATGTAAAGATTTGAACCCAGCCCGCACCCGAGATGCCGAAATAAAACATATTTTAATCAAAGTATCACATTAAGAACCTCAATTATTGTTTAATAATCTTGTTAGCGCGGGGTGTTTTATCCAAGGGGGCAAAGAGAAATGGTCACGACGAAAACACAAGCGGTTCTCTTGATGTACGAGACGCTTGAAAAAGACGGGAAACTGATTAAGAAGGATTATCTGTCGCAGATTGAGATCAGCGATATCTCCTTTAAGCGTTACGTCTCCGAGCTTCGGGCCTTCTTCGCGAATTTCGATCCCTCATCGGATATTCGCTATTCGCGCAAAAACGATTATTATTTCTTGGTCAACGGCAAATAGATCAAGTTTTCCGATCGTTGGCTTTGAGATAATCCCGGATTTTTCCTTGAATCGATAAGAAGGCTTTGGCCACCTGCGGATCAAAATGCGTTCCGGATTCTTCTTCGATGATCGAAATCGCCTCCTCGAAAGAATAAGGTTCTTTGTAGGGCCGTTTCGAAACGAGGGCGTCAAAGACATCCGCAACCGCCATGATGCGTCCGCTCAAGGGGATGTTTTCCTGGCTGAAGCCCTGGGGGTAACCCTTCCCGTCCCATCGCTCATGGTGGGTGTAGGCGATTTCCCCCGCGATCGATAAATAAGTGCGATTGGAGGCTCCTTGCATGGCTTTCTCGATGATTTTTTTGCCGACGGTGGTATGGGTCTTCATGATTTCAAATTCTTCGGGCGTGAGTTTCCCGGGCTTGTTGAGGATGGCATCGGGGATCACGATCTTCCCGATATCATGAAGCGGGGCGGCGATGACGAGCCGCTTGATGTATTCGGCCGTCAGCGTTTCGAAAAAGGCCTTTTCCTTGACCAGTTCCTCCGCGATGGCCCCGACGTAGAAGGAGGCGCGCTTGACGTGATCGCCAGTGAGAGGATCGCGCGATTCGACCATTTCCGCGAAGGCCGAAACGACCGATTCCTGAAGTTTTTGGATCTCCCGATCCTGAATTTCGAGGGCGGCATAAGAAGAGGCAATCGTCTCTTCCGATTCGTTAAGGCGTTTGCCAAGATCCTCCAACTCGTCCCCCGTTCGGATTTCGATACGATTCGTCCAACTGGCGCTGTCGAGCCATTTGTCGGGGCCGATTTCCTTGAAATCCGACATTTGCTGATCGAGGATCTTGATCGGTCCCGTGATTCGGTTGTCGGAAGTGTAATCCGCGATCGCCGCCCCAAAAAAGAGAATGATCACCGTGATATCGATAGCTTCGGTCAAAGCCACGTTGACATCCGTGGCAGCCTTTTCCATATCGATGTCAACCACGGCATAAGCCACCGTATTCCCACCCGAGGCGATGGGGGCATAAACCTTATAGTTTTTTCCACCATCGCTATAAAAGGGCGGTATTTTCTGGCCTGAAAGAATTTCTTCCTCATAAGGTTTCAGATCCTCGTCCAAGGAAAGCGAGCGGCCCAAAGAAACGTCGCGGCCGGGATCGATGACAAAGACCACTTTGCCCCCCGAGGAGTCGAATTTCAAAACATAAATCGAATCAATTTGGCCTTGGGAAGAATCGAAAATATTTTCGAGTTTTTTGTTGGTTTCCTCATAGTCGGCATTCGGATTGTCCGGCGCCGCCAAATAGGTTTCGACTTGGCTTCCGTCAACGATGTCACCGACCGCTTGGGAATAGGTTGCTCCATCTTTTTCATAATCGTTATAGCAGATGTCTTTGTCGATGAAATAAAAGGCCCCGGAAAAAGCGAGCCCGATGGCGATATCGGTGAGAAGGTTGATGACGACGAGCCGTGCTTTGAGGGAATGGAAAATCGCCTTCTTGAACAAACCAGGAGCATAAGGTTGGCCTTTGGCATAGATTTTTCCCAAAGGCAAGGCCTTGACCAAGGAATTGGGAAGAAATCTCAGAAAGAGACCCAAAACCGGGACCACGATGGCTTTGTCCACGATCCCGATCAAAGAATCGGCGAAGAATAAAGCCCAGAAAGGGGCCACGCCCTGGTTGACCCACCAGCGGGCGAAAGAAGCGGAAAGAACATTTCCGAAGGTCCCGCCGTTGATGAAGAAAGCGAGAAGGGTCACAAAAATCCCATCGATCAAAACGAAAGACACGTAGGTGATGAGCAAGCCCCACCATTTTTTCAAGATCCCCAAACGGGAGAAAAGAAAGACCAAAATGCCCATGGCGATCGTGAGGGAGGCATAATAAGCGTCCAGGCTGTCGATGGCGACGAAAGCCACGTTCGTGATCAGGGCCACCACAAGAGCCGGAATGCTTCCGCAAAGGGCTCCCGCCAAAACCGTGCCGATGGTATTCAAGAAAAGCGGAATCTGAAAAAGATGGCAGAGGTAACTAAGACCCAAATTCAAAAGGGTGCATAAAGCCGAAAAAACCCAAACCTGCCAAGATAACAAGTATCCTTTTGTTTTCATTGGCAGGAATTCAGAGCATCCCAACACGATAAGAGGATAGGAAAGCGGAATTATTCGCTTTCAATTAATTTGTATTTTACCACAGAAAGGTTAAATAAAGCCAATTGAAAATATTATTGAACCCGTTTTGAGAGAACGTTGCCATTCCGATTTTTGTCGTTGGCAAGCGTGTCCCACACCACTACGGCCTGGCCAATGAAAACGATGGCAAGGGCCACATAGAAATTCCATTGCGGGAAATCCTGCAGAACGAAAATCGAGAGAATCGAGGCTAAAAAAGGGCAAGTCGCATAAAAAGCGCTGGTTTTGGCCGCTCCGATGACCTGTTGCGAAGACATGTAAAGGATCGAGGTGAAGCCAACCGAAAAGGCGCCGATCAATAAGGCCCACCCCAAAAGCGGGTTGAATAAATTCTCGCCTAAGAAAAAGGCGACGACGAACATCGCCAGCGAACAGCTCAAATCTTTGAGGAAAACCACCTCGGCCCGATCCCGATCGGAAAGAATTCGCGAAGAATTGTTTTCGACGCTCCAGAAAAGGCAGGCCAACAGAGCAAGCAAAGAAGCCGGGCTGAAGGAAACGCCATTGGAAAAATTGAATCCCAATAGGATGCATCCACCCGTGACGATGGCGATTCCGATCCATGTCCGGGGGTGAATCACCTCTTTGAAGATAATCCAGGCCGTCAGGCAGGTCGTGATGACCTCAAAATTGCTGAAAAGGGCCACTGAAGAAGCGCTGGCCATCCGCAGGGCAAACATGATGGCAATGGTGCTGCCGGTGCTTCCGATAACCAAAGCGGCCATGGGCAGCGTGTCTTTTTTGGACACGAGAGCCGGCGGTTTAATCTCGGGATGACGTCGGCTTCTTAGCCGCAAAAAAAGAAAAACCCCCAAAGCCGCCAACGAGCCCGAGGCATAGCACCAGGCTCCCACGGTGATCTTGCCGATGCCCTGGTTCATCAAAAGGCTGGTGAAGGGCATATAAAAACAACCGCAGATACTGGCGGCGATCGCCGCCAATATTCCCCAGAAAGCCGTCTTTTTGTTGTCGCTCGTCCTCAACGTCATGATACTGAATCCTTTTTGCGCCTCAAAATCATATCAAATAGCCTCTTGAAAAGACACCAAAAAAGGCCCGCCTTTGTGGCGAGCCGATTGGCGCTGCTTTATGCAGGGAAGATTTCTACTAAGGGGCCTTCGAAAGGTTCCCTGCGGGAGTATATTACCCCAATATTCTTTGATTGACTAGCCTAAATTGCATTATTTTACCATTTCAAAGATGGCATCGGAAGAATTCTTAGAAACCTTTAAAATCTTTTTTCCCTCCTCGGAATGGATTTTTTCAATGAGAATGGCAAAAAACAATAGACAAGGTTGCAGGCCGTTTATGGAGCAATTAAAAAAATAATTAATCCCCAATGATCGGTTTATCCACGGCCTTGTCGAAAAATTCGAATATAAAAAAGCAATCACTAATCATTTACCGATTTTTTTATTTTTAAATTGACATGGTTTGTCATTATTTTAAAAATTCATAAGATTCATCTAAATTGATAAGAATCCCAGCAATAAGGGCCTTCAAAAGGCAGGAATCAGAATCTGTTACTCCACAATATTGAAATCGGTTGACTTCCCGAAAGATAAAAGGCTTCCACCGAATGGGCTTGGATTAAATTAAAATCGGGCCTTAGTAGGCTCTGGCGAAATAAACGATCATCCTGGCGGGTTTCCCGCAGGCGGGGCAGAGGACTCCTTTTGGAGCCTCGTTCTTATAGATGCAGCGCGCGGTCCCGCCATTGGTGAGGGCTTTGATCTCGTCTTCGCATTCCGCCTCTCCGCAGAAGGGCATCCTGGCATAGCCGCCTTTATCGAGCACGGCATTCAGCTCTTCGAGGGTGCTGACATCGGTGATGTGGCTCGTAAGGAAAGCCAAGGCCTTCTGATACATGAGCTCATGGATTTCCTTCAAAGTGCCGGGAATCTCTTTGGCGAGATCCTCGATTTTGACCATCGTCTTTTCGCCATTGACGCGTTTCGTTAATATCGCCACGCCCTTGGCGAGGTCGCGCGGCCCCACTTCCACCCGAAGCGGCACGCCTTTCATCTCGTATTCGGCGAATTTCCAGCCCGGGGTCTTGGCGTCGTCGTCGTCGAGCTTGACCCTTAAGCCCGAGGCGAGAAGGGCCTTCTCGATGCCGTGGCAGGCTTCTAAAACGCCAGGGTCGTTTTGCCGGATCGGAACGATAACGACTTGAACAGGCGCCACCAAGGGCGGCAGCACCAGCCCATTATCATCGCCATGGACCATGATGATGGCCCCGATCAGCCGGGTGGAGACCCCCCAGGAGGTCTGATGAGGGACCTCAAGGGCGTTGTCCCGTCCTTGGTATTCGATGCCAAAGGCTTTGGCGAAGCCTTGGCCCAGATAATGCGAGGTTCCCGCCTGGAGGGCTTTGCCATCGTGCATGAGGGCTTCAATCGAATAGGTGGCCACCGCCCCGGCGAACTTTTCGTGCTCGGTCTTCTGGCCTTTGACGAAGGGGATGGCCAATAAATCCTTTCCGCATTCGTCATAGACTTCGAGCATTCGCAAAGCGTTCGCGCGGGCTTCTTTCTCGGTTTCAAAAAGGCAATGCCCCTCCTGCCACAGGAACTCCGAGCCTCTCAGAAAAGGCCGGGTGGTCTTCTCCCAGCGGACGACGGAGCACCACTGGTTGTAGCGGATCGGAAGGTCGCGATACGAAGAAACGAGGCGCTTATAGAGGTCGCTGAAGAGAATCTCGGAGGTCGGCCGGATCACGAGCGGATCGTCCAGTTTCTTCCCGCCGCCATAGGTGGCGACGAGGGTCTCGGGGGCGAAGCCTTCGACGTGTTCTTTTTCCTTGTCGAACAGGCTCATTGGGATCACCAGCGGGAGATAGACGTTTTGGGCCTTCTCCTCTTTGAAACGCCGGTTGAGGTCGTTCTGGATCTCCTCCCAAATGGCATAGCCATAAGGAAGATAATCGATGAAACCTTTGACGGAGCTGTAATCCATGAGCTCCGCTTTCTTGCAGACATCGGTGTACCATTGCGCGAAATCGGTCTCGCGGGAGGTAATGGCTTCGTTCTTTTCCATAAGGGTTATTTCCTTTCAGCCATGGCGAGGAGCCTGGCTTCGTTTTTCTCGGTGATCGGGACAAGCATCTCCCCATAGGGGCAGAAGGTGTCGCTGCTGACGTAATCGATCCCGCTTCCCACCACGAGTTCGATGGCGTTCCAGCTCGTTAGGCTATTGGCGATGATGGGCTTGCGATATTTGAGGAGCTTTTCCACGAGGGCGTGGAGCTGGCTTCGGATCTTGGTGTCCATGTTCGTCTCGTCTTCCGGCGAGGAGAAATCCACGAAGAAGCCATCCATGACCTCCAAGATCGTCGGATCGAGCAAGAGGGTCTTCCCGCTGATCATCACGGTCACGAGGAACCCGGCGTCGTGGATGTCCTTGAGGGCGGACAGGATCGCGTCGAGGCCCAGCGGCTCCACGCTCGTCATGAGGTCGTTCTCGTCGAAGACCACCACAAGGTTGGCGTCCTTGGCGGGCTTGTAGTGCGAGAAGGAAGGAGCCAGATTGCTCATCTCGCTCACCCGCACCGGATAGAAGAGCTTCTGGCTATTGACCTCGCGCTCGGCCACGAACCGAGGGATCAGGTTCTTGGCGATGGCGTTGAAGAGGTTTTTGTCGTCTTTGGCCCTGACCGCGTAGTTCCTCAGCTCGTCGATCGTGGAGAAAGAGCAATTGATCGGGGTGGCCCTTCCGAGATACCCGTAAATCCGTTTTTTGGAAGCGCAATAGACCGGCCGGTAGGAATAGGAGATCTTCTTTTCGTAGATGATCCGCTCGACCTCCGACTTGAAGTTCAGGATGTCGGTCGGGGAGTAATCCTCGCTGCCCTTCCGATAGAAGGAAAGGGAGCTCGTGGTCTCAAAGGCCGTGGAAGCGGCTTTCCGGGCTTCGGTGAGGATGGCGTCCGAATCGCCCAAGAGGTCTTTGTTGGAGACGATGCCGACCCGGACTTCGTATTCGGGGTCGCTCCGTTTCTTTTGCCCGGCGATGACAGCGTTGGCCCCCGCCGTGGCCCGGAGGGCAAAGCTGATGGCTTGGGTGGGATCGCTCATATCAAAATTGGCCACGACGTATTCGTTGTCACTGGCCTGAATGAGCTTCTGGTTGCCTTGGATATAAGGAAGAAGGGCGTTCTTGAACGCCAAGGAAAGGCCTTTGGGCATGCCTTGCTTGAACTGCTCTTCGTTGCCGGTCTGGCCGCTGATGATCTTGGGGAGAAGGGTGAAGCAGAAGGTCATGCCGATGCTGGTGCCGTTGGCTTTGAGGAATTCCGAGAAATCCCCTTCGGTCGAAAGGCTCTTGGCCGCATTGGCTTTGGCGGGCTCCCGATATTGCAAGAGGTAGCTTTCGAGATGGATGAGGCCCTTGGTGGGATCGGATTTGGAGATCCGAAGAAAGGAAGGGGCGTCTCTTTTGAGGCGATGGAAGGAGACATCGGTCTGAAGGTATGCGGTCGTTTCCTGGCCATCGAGGATGGCCGTGATCCAATCCCGCACCGCTTTTTGCTCGTGGCTGGGGAAGTGCGCGTAGAATTCCTCGATCGTGACTTTGCGCGGGGTCCGCATTTCGGAAAGGTTGAAGAAAAGGACGGTGTTTTTGGGCCCGTCGATTTTGAAGACCCGGACGGTCGAGGAAGCATAGTGGATTTGGCTGTCGAAGCGCTCGTCGCTTTGGCGCTCGATCAAAAAGCTGACGATCAGGATCGTGATGAAGATGAACAAGGCCACCAAAACGAAGTTGAAGGCGAATTTGGTCCAGTTGATCCCCGTGAACCAGATCACGAATCCGCTCCAAAGGCTGTCCCAGAAGGAGGAATCAAAGACGGAAAAAACCATTCCTGCGTTCATTGCCTAGAGATTTTAGCACGAGAAAATGCGCGCGCCTACACGCGTGAGACTTTTCTTGTGAAACCCCGAGGAGCGCGCTATCATTAACCCCGCTGGAGAAGTACCCAAGTGGCCGAAGGGGTCAGTCTCGAAAACTGATAGTGGGCGATTTCGCCCAGCCAGGGTTCAAATCCCTGCTTCTCCGCCAAGGTAAATCAACCCCGGGAAACCGGGGTTTTATTTTTTTCAGGAAACGCAGAAAACAAAGGAAATTAATCCTGCCACCGCTTCATTTATTCCTTTATTCAACAGGACGAGATTTTCTTGTCAAGCGTGATCGAAGAGGAACGACTCTGGCGGTTTGAGAAAACGGTGGGGAAAAAGGTGGTTTCGTCAGCAGCGGAAAAAGCATGAATACGAACTCGATGAATTCCGCATAAGGCTTCTTTCGGAACCCCAAAGGAAAATCCGGGAAATATTTTCAAAAAGAAAGCCGATCAAACCCAGATCTTGAGGATAAACGAATTCGTCTCAACGATGAATCCGATTTGAAAAAAGGGCAGGAATTTTAAAAAAAACGAAACATCAAGCCCCCAGAAGATACACCGAATTGCCACAAGGAAATTGATTTTGGCAAACTCAACGATCTCTTGATGGAGGATTTCTTTTTCGCGAAGCCGAACGCTTTGATTATTTGCTCCGATCATTGAAAGGCTTTGAAGATCCATCGTTCATCAATCCGTCCTCGGAAACCATTGATCGACGGGTCCCTAAAATGTTTTTTTGCTTTAAACGCAGTTAATCCTAACAAGTCCATTTCGTTTCCTTATAATGATAGATAGACGCTGATCGATAGCGAGGAGGGGGCTCCTTATGGAAGAATCCAGCTTAGCCACGGCCATTAAATCGGCTCATGAAACCTATGGCAAACTTTCGGCGTTAATGCAAAGGGTCGGGCTGTATTTCGAAAAGAAATCCCAAGGAAGTTTCTCTTCCGACCTATTCGTCGGGCAATTCGACTTGGCCCTCCAAATCGTTCTTTTCGACACCATCATCGCGGACGGATCCTGCGGCCCCAAGGAAATCGAAGCCATCAAAAGCATCCCCGAGCATAATGACCTGATCGTTTCGCTGCGGGGCTTGGTCGGCGACGATTTCAAAGCGCGGGTTTTGGGTTGGGACGAATTGGAGCAATCCGATGCTCGAACGCTTCAGATCTTCTCCGAGCTTCTGGAGACCTATGCCGATCGCATGATCGAAAACTTCGTTCATTTTGTCGCTCTTTATGACGACGAAGCCACCGACAGCGACAAAAAAGTCATTGTCCGCCTCGAAAAAGGGTTTTTGGAGATCGCCATCACCGTGGCGTCCGCCGGCGGTCCTTCCAACGAGGTCGAAACCCGGGTGGCCCACGAAAAAGTCGCTAGTCTTCTTCAGGAAAAATACGAGCAAGAGATGGCGAAATTGCTCAAAGAAAACGACTAAGATAAAAATACCATCTTTATTTTTTTAATTGTTTATAATATAATAAAAAATTTTATAGATTTTGCTAATCTGCTAACAAAGAGTAAAATGATGACAGGTTTGACTTTAGGAGGCCAACAAGAATATGAAAAAGAAAAGTGGGTCGTTGTTTTGCGCTTTAATCGCGTTTATTTTGGCGGTTGTTGGGGCGATTATGCCTGTGGCAAACGGGATCATTAAAACCTCTAGCTTAACTGTCGGCGGAACGATTTCGAGCACCGAATATATTAAGGGTTCTTGGCTTATCTTTGGGAACAGCGATTCTTCTTCCGGCGGGCCTTACAGCCAAGTCACCGGTCTTTTTATCGCCTGGATCCTCATCATCGCCGCTGCCGTTTTCTTCGCTCTTGGCGCCGTCGCTATGCTTGTTAGCGCGGAAAAAGGAAGAATCGGGGCGGGTTTAATCGCCTTTGGCGGCTTAGCTGCCATCGCTGCCGGAATTCTCTTCTTCTGCGCCATCCCGCTCGGAGGTTTTGAAAATTCAAGTTCCGGAGAGACCGATGTCGGAGCCGCGATCACCTATTCGCTCGACATTGGTTTCCTGCTTCCTGGGATCTTCGGCGTGGCGGGCGGAGTTCTGAGTTTCATTCCGCTGACCTTAGCCTCTAGAGATTAATCAAGAGCAAAGAAAAATCCCGCTGGTTGAAGGCGGGATTTTTTCGGGCTTATTCCAAAAAAGCTCGATCACTTGACGGGGCGCATATGGAAACGGCCGGCCACCAAAGAGAGCGGCGTGACTTCCACGAAGGCCGATGGATCTTCCTTCTTCACGACTTTGACGACGTCGTTGACCTCATAGCTGGACACCACCATCTCGATCACGTAGCGGGGCTCCCCGGTATAAACACCGGTGCCTTGGAGGATCGTGGCGCCATGGGGGATCGTGGCGATGAGGACATCCGCGAGGTCTTTCCGCGACGTCACGACTTCGACCTTGAGTTTCTTGTTCCGGACGTTGATGGCGTCGATGACGGCCGTGCAGACGAAGACATAAAGGATGGAATAGAAGATCTTCGCGCAGGCGTAGGCGCTTTCGGCGAGGCCCGTCGAAGGATCATCGAGATAAGCCTTCCAGCTGGTGAGGATCGCGAAGAGGATGACGGTGATGGTATTGAGGACCATCGAGTATTTCCCGGTCAAAGTGTTCTTTTTGAGGGCGATGTAATAGGCGATGATGTCAACGCCGCCGGCCGAGATGTCAACCTTGAAGGCCAAAGCCGAGGAGAGCCCGGTGCAGATGCCGGCGAAGAGGGCCCGGGCCAAGAGACCTCCCGTGTCGTTGGCGGTGCTCGAAACGTAATCGGCGATGGATTTGATGAAGGCGATTTTGCTGGGGTCCATGAGCCAGATGAAAAGGGAGACTTCCCCAACGTTGATCAGGGTGAAAACCGTGAATTTCTTGCCGATGCGGAGCCACGCCAGAATGATCAGCGGGACGTTGAAGAGGAAATACATGATGGACTCGGCCAGCTTCTCATCAATGCCCCGCCACCCGAAAATCTCAAACAAAAGCGTGATGTTCTGAGAGAGGCCCGACAAGCCCCCCGAAACCAATTTGGAAGAGGCGATGTCCATGAAGGCGTTGAAGCCAAAGCCAAAGAGGGCGGCCGATATCGTGCAAACGATAAAAATCCAGATATCCACGAGAATGTTCTTGAAAGTCAGGTGATCGTAGAACCAAGCGTTGACCTTTTCTTTGAAGATATCGAAGCGGCTTTCTTTGCTCATCGATGAGATTATACCCGAGAAAACGATTTTCTCAAATTTGAGGTCAAAAGAAATAACCTTCCAAACATTTATTGCCACCTTTGGTGGCTGATGGTATCATTAACGCGCCGTTTTAAAAACAGCTACCTTTCGTCGGAGGATAGTATCGATGATAATCTTAAAAGCCATTGGCGCCTTCTTCATGAAAATATGGCGTTGGATCAAGGACACCGCGTGGGTGCAGCCTCTTCTCATCGTCGGCGCGATCTTCGCGATCATTTTCTCCATTCCTTATATCACGCAATGGGCCAACAGCTTAGGCTGGAACTCCACCGATGCTTTCTATACCTCTTATCAGGTTTCGCTTGAAGGCGAGACCTATGACGAGAACAGCGCCTCCCAAGCCGACTTATTGACCAACAACGTTTACAAAAACACCGTCGAGAAGTTTTATAAGAACGCGACCGATTTCGATGAAGGCAGCTATGGCGAGAAGTATTTCCTCGTCTTCGTCAAAAAGGATTGTTCTGCCTGCGCCACGGCCGAAGGCGGCTTCAAGTATCTCGAGGAAAACTGGAATAACGCTTCCTATAACCTCGTTCCGAGCGATGGTCGGAACTTCGCCATTCATACGATCTTCTCAAGCGAAGTCTCCTCGAACGATGATGACTACAAGATCTCGGCCAGCGGGGCTTCCGCGTTCAATCGTTATCTCTCCATCCACATGGATTTGTTCAACCAGGTCGGCCCGCAGGTGATGAAGGCCCCTTACAAGAACAACGCCAGCGTCGCCGATACCAACTACCTTACCTTTGCCCTTAATTCCTCGTCTTCCACTTCCACTCCCGTCGCTGATTTCCCGGTCCCTTCGATCTGCTTGGTGGATTATTCCGCCGAAGCGATCGCGGCTGGCCGAGCGGGTTTATCCGAAGTGCTCTTCGGGGTCACGGGCGATAACGATACCGCCCGGGCCAAGCTTCTCCTCAACATGTGGAACCACACCAACACCTATGCCGAGGATCCGAACAACCTCTTCGTTCAGAAAGACTAAGCCCCAAGATGAAAGAGAACCGCCAAGCGCGGTTTTCTTTTTGTATAATAGGGTCATGGAAAAAATCAGCTTTGATGTTTTTTCGGAACTTGAGCTCGCCACTTATACGCGAGACGCCTCGTCGCTTCCGACCGGAGAGAAAGTCGTCGCCTTGACCGTCACCGCCGAGAAGGGCCATCCCCTCCTCGTCGAATCGGCCGATGAGATCCCCTTCTTCTTTTATGACAAAAAGGCTTCCCTCATCGGGGCGGCCCGCATCACGAAAGACGACACGTTGGCCGAATCCCTCAAAAACGATATGCATCGCGTGATGGTGCAGTATAACCTCGCCCCGCTTGACCTCGTCTGCTATTTGGGCCCTTCGCTCACCTTCTCGCACACCGTGGTGGAAAGACCGGTTCTTCTCAAAGTCATGGAAATGGGCTACCGGGCGGCCGCCAAACGGACTTCGGGGGTCGACTTCTTTGACGTTCCGATCATGAACGTCATCATGCTGAGGAATCTGGGGATCCCCGCCAAGAACATCTATCTCGACGCCCACGACACCTTCGAATGCGATAAGCTTTTCTACTCCGAACTCCGAGGCGACAAGAAGAATAACCTTTCGATCATCGAACTGCTGAAATGAAAAAGTCTCCCGCGGGAGACTTTTTTCTAGGATTTTGATTTGGCTGCCGCCGTCTCCAGATCTTTCTTATGGTAGGCCGCGACGACGCAAGGCGGGACAAGAGGCGAGATATTGGCGCCGTTTCCGTAAAGCTGATTGATCGTGGACGAGGAGATGAAAGTCTCTTCCTTGCTGGCCATGAAGAAGACCATGTCGATCCCGCGGCTCACGAAATGATTGGCGGCGGCCAGCTGGAATTCGTATTCGAAATCGGTGACGGCCCGAAGGCCGCGGATGATATGCTTGGCCCCGATTTTCTTGCAATAATTGACGGTCAGTCCTTCCGAATAATCCACTTTGACGTTCTTGAGGCCCTTGACCGCCTCTTTCATCATGGCCAAACGCTCTTCGACCGTGAAGATGGATTTTTTGCTGGGATTGACGGCCACGAGAAGCACCACCTCATCGAAAACTTTGAGGGATCGTCTCAGGATATCCATGTGCCCGTTGGTGATGGGATCGAAGGAACCCGGATAAACGGCGATGCGCATAAGCTTACCTCCTGAGGATGAGGACATGGGTCCTGCCATAAGTATATTCCTTGAACGAAGCGAAACGGGCGCGAGGCGCTTCGACCTCCCCTTCGTATTCCAAAACGACGGCCGCCCCCGGATTCAAAAGATCGCGATCCAATAAATAAGCCGGAACCTGAGCATAGACCTCTTTCATCGCATAGGGCGGATCCAAAAGAACGATATCGAAATGACGGCCCGACAGCTTCTCCAAAACCCCAGCAAAATCGCCTTGGACGACCTCCCCCTGGGTTTCCTTAAGGGCAGCCAGATTCTGGGCGATCACATTGACGGCCTCCGGGGATTTATCCCCGAAGACGCAGTGAGCCGCCCCTCGCGAAAGCTCCTCGATTCCAAGGGCGCCCGAACCGGCGAACAAATCCAGAACCGAAGCCCCGTTCGTTTTGTCCATAAGCGCGTTGGCCAAGGATGTCCTCACGATGGATTTGGAGGGAATCGTTTCTTGGGCGGGCGTCAGCAGAATCCGCGAACGGTATTTCCCCGCGATGACCTTGATCATCAGGCCACCCCTTCGAACAGAACTTTGCTCCGATAAGGGCCGAAGAGAGCGTCGTCGATCGACATATAGAGATCCCGCACCGCGATAAAGGCCTCATTATAGTCTTTCACCAGCGGGTAATCATCCAAGGTCTTCTTGGCTAAATAAAGCGATTTCTGAAGGCTGAGGGCCTCCGGATCCGTTTCCTTCCGATACGAAAGGATCGAGTCATAGGCCTCTTCGGCGGCGTTTTTCTTTTTGACCAGTTCGATCAGAACGGCATCTTGGCTTAAGGAAGCCTCGATTTCGTCCAGCTTTTTCACCCGCGGATCGTTCTTAAGGGCGGCCCTCAATTCGTCGAGATCCAGCCTAAGTTCTTTTTCCATGAGCTAATTTTAAGATTTTTTCCGGCCGTGTGCTACAATACGTTTTATCATGATTAGAATAGTAAAAGATACGGCTAAAAGCCTCCACGCCCCCTCCAAAGCCGCGGAGCTCCCCTTGAGCGTCGAGGACAAAAGGCTTTTGGACGAGATGATCCAATATCTCAAAGAAACCCAAGATCCCGTCCGGCGCGAGAAAAACCCCAAAATGCGGGAGGGGGTCGGTTTGGCCGCTCCGCAGGTCGGCGTGCACAAGCGGATGCTCGTTATTTATTATGCTAAAGACGAAGACGGGAAAGAGTTCGTTCAGCATGAACTCGTCAATCCCGTGATCGTGGTCTCTTCGATCAAGAAATGCTATCTCCAAGCCGGCGAAGGTTGCCTGTCCGTGGATAAACCCCATCCTGGAAACGTTTTCCGGGACTTAAGAATCACCGTGAGGGCTTACGAGGCTTTGGAGGGCAAAGACGTCGAAATCAAGGCCGAAGGCTTCGATGCCATCGTCATCCAACACGAAATCGACCATCTGGATGGCAAGCTATTTTATGATCATATTGATTCTAACAACCCCACGAGGGTTCTAGATGGGGCTATCGCAATCTGAAACTTTGTAATAAAATACCAAACGGATGAAAGCCCATAACTTATTGACTTTGCTTCTTTTGTGTCCGGTCCTTTTGGCTTGTCAAGGGAATGCGAGCGTGGCTTTGAATAGCCCCGCTTACGTCAAAACCTTGACCGAGGCCGGGCCTTCTTTGCATATCCTTCAGCTCACGGACATCCATTGGAACTACACGACCGATCTGCCCACTCAGAAGGCCTATTTGACTTCCGTCAAAAACAAAGCCATGACCCTGAGCGGAGGGCAGTTGGATCTCATCATGATCACCGGCGATTCTCTCTTGAACGCCAATAAGGAAATCGCCAATGATCTTTATGATCTCATCGATAGTTGGGACATCCCTTATGGCGTGGCCTTCGGCAATCATGACCGTCAAGGCGACTGGTCCCCGGAGTGGATGAGCCAGCGCGTGGCTTCGGGCAAGAATTCTCTTTATACCGAAGTGAAGGACGACGTGACGGGGCGGAGCAACTACGTCATCAATGTCACGAAAGGCGGAAAAGTGGTTTGGCAGATCTATGCCCTGGATTCGAATTCCTATGATCCCGGGGTTCTGACTTATGGCTACGATTACATCCACGACGATCAGGCCGCCTGGTACAAGGCGCAAGCCGATGCGGCGAAGACCAATAACGGTTACGTCCCTTCGGTGGCTTTTTACCACATCCCCATTAATGATGTCTTCGCGGCGGGGGAGGAAAACGGAGCCTTGAGCGATCAATACAAATTGGGCGGCGAAATCCATGAAAAAGCCCCCTACTTCTATCCGAGCAGCCACGCTTCGACGTTATTGGATTCGGCGGTATCCCATGGCATGAAAGGCATGTTCTGGGGACATGACCATTCCAATGATGCGGTTTATAACTACAAGAACATGATCATGGGCTATGGCGTCAAGAGCGGAACCGAGCTTTATTACGCCAAAGCCACTGCGGGTTATGACATGACCGGCGGGGCCTTATACACCTTATATGACAACGGGTCTTTCGATCTTGAGCACTTTTTCCTACAGACCTCCGATCCCTCGGCTTTCCATTCCTGGGAAGCTAAAAGCTTATGAGCAAAAAATCTCTGCTCAGATATGAAGAAACGCTCTTGTTCCTTTTCGCCAGCGTCGCCTTCTTTTATGGCTGGTATCTTTTGGCTTCGGATTTCCAAGATTTCAGCCACCTCTATAAAATCGCCCCTGCCATCCTTGCCTTCTGGCTGCCGACTTATGTCCTCATCGTCCTTCACCTCATCCTCCATCCTCTCAGCTTCGAAAAACTCCAACAAACCTATAAAATCAACGGGATCGCCTTGGGACTCATCGGGGCGGGGGGAAGCCTTTGGGTCGCCATCTTGGTTCTAGCCAATGTTTATCATGGCCTTTTCCAAGGTTTCATCACTCCGCTGTTCCCCTTCGACATCTTGTTGATTTACCTCGCGGTTTTCTTTCTCGGCGCTTACCTCGCTCATCGGGGTTATAAAATCAAAAAGACGCCCGATCTGATTTTTGCCAAAGCCGAGCCTGGATTGGCCAAAAAAATCATCCGAAGTCTAGCTCGCCCCTTTTATCTTTTTCTCGCTCTTTATGATTTCGGGGCTTTCCTCGCCGGTTTTGGCTTCGCCAATTACGGCAGTGCCACTTTCGGCTATATGATCCCTTTCTACATCCTGATGTTCCTGGAGGGAGGCCTTTTCCTCCTCGATGAGCTCGTGATTCGCTCTTCTGGTTACGAGATTCTCCAAAAGGAAATCAAAAAAATCATCGCTTGGTCGGTTTTTGGCTTCCTTTCGGTTTTGGCTCTCTTGTCTTTTCTTTTCTTCCTGATCGAGCCGAATTATCTAATCGAGAACGCCATCGCCTACTTTCCTTTGGATTTCATGGGCGGCTACAATCTTGCCCCTTTTATCACGATAATCCCGCCGATATTGGCTTCGGGAGCCTATGTTTTGTCGTTCTACGTCCGCGGCAAGAAGAACCTGTAAAAGCGCTTTCGTGGCGAAAAGAGCAACCTTTGTGATTCTTTATGCTATATTAAGGGAGCTGGTTAATTCGCAAATACCGATAATCATGCCCTTTTATTTTTGGAGGATATTCCATGTCTAAATTTGATTCACCCGTCAATGTCTTTGCACTTGGCGGCCTTGGCGAGGTGGGAAAGAACACCTACTGCTACGAGACGGAGAAGTCGATCATCATCGTCGATGCCGGCGTTCGTTTTCCGGAGGCGAACCTTCCCGGCGTGGATTACGTGATCCCCGATTACACGTATTTGAAGAACAACCGCTCCAAAATCAAAGCCTTGTTCATCACGCACGGACATGAAGACCATATCGGAGGCATCCCCTTCCTTATTCGCTCGGTCTATATCCCGGTGATCTACGCTCCGCGACTGGCGGCCGCCCTCATTCGGCACAAACTCGAGGACGCCCGGATCAAAGACGATGTCAAAATCGTCGAATACACTTCTGCTGACGTCATCACCGTCGGCGACGATTTCAAAGTCTCGTTTTTCCGGGTCACCCATTCCATCCCGGATTCCTATGGGATTTGCATTGATACCAAGCAAGGTCGCATCATCGAGACGGGGGATTTCAAAATCGATCTCACGCCGGTCGGGCCTAATTTCGAGCTCAGCAAGTTGGCGCGGTTAGGCACGGAGGGGGTCGATCTTTTAATGAGCGATTCCACCAACGCCGAAATCGAAGGCTACACGCCTTCTGAAACGAACGTCCGCGCCGGAGTCCAGGAAATTTTCGACAAAGCCCCTGGGCGCATTATCGTCAGCACCTTCTCTTCGAATATCAACCGCATTCAGCAAGTCGTCGAAGTCGCCGTGGAGCACAAACGCAAGATCTGCATCTTGGGCCGTTCGATGGAGACCGTCATGACGATTGCCCGAAAATATGGCTACATCAAGATTCCAGATGCTTCCATCATCACCGATGACATGGTCCGTAATTTCAAAACAAGCGATATCTGCATTCTCTGCACGGGATCCCAAGGCGAGGCCATGGCGGCTCTTTCGCGCATCGCCAACGGCGATCATAAAACGATTCATATCATCCCCGGCGACACCATCGTCTTCTCCAGCAATCCGATTCCCGGAAACGGCGCTCTGATCGACAAACTCGTCAATAACCTCGTCAAGCAAGGCGCTGACGTCAAACAGAATAGCCTCGCTTTCTCGCTCCACTCGTCGGGCCACCCTTCTCGTCAAGAACTTCGCCTGATGCTACGGCTTGCCAACCCGGCTTTTTTCATGCCGATTCACGGCGAATATCGCATGCTGAAGCTCCACGGCCAGGTCGCCGAAGGTTTGGGGCTTGCCCATGATCACGTCTTCATCTGCGACAACGGCGATACCTTGACTCTCCGTGACCATGCGGTCACCCGAACGGGTAAAGTCCAAGCGGATGATATCTACATCGATGGCAATGATCTCGATGGCCTTTCGAGCGCCGTCATCCACGACCGCGAGGAACTGAAATCCGATGGCATGGTGGCCGTCCTTGTGACCATCGATAGCAAGAAGAACACGATGGTGGTCCCGCCCATCGTCTATGCCCGCGGCTTTAACGCTGGCCAAGACACCCACGTCATCCGTCATAGCCAAATGCATGCCGAAGAAGCCATCCGGGCCTTAATGGTCAACAAAGTCACTTTCAGCGAAATCAAAGCGACGATCAAAACCGCTGTCTCTCATTACATCTATCGCAAGACCGAGCGGAATCCGATGATCATTCCGGTCATCATGAACGTCAATAGCTGAGGCAAGGCATGCTGATCTTGGCCAGCGGGTCTCCCCGCCGCAAAGAATTGCTCAAGAAACTGACTTCCGATTTCACGGTGGTTTTGCCGAACATCGATGAGCGGATTCTTGACGATTCTCTGGAGCCTCAAGATCTTCCCGCCGAAGAAAGTCGCCTCAAGGCCTATGCCATTCACGCCATGTACCCCGACGATGAGGTCATCGCTTGCGATACGATCGTGATTTTAAATGGCGAAATCCTTGGCAAACCCCTTACGGAAGACAAAGCCATCGCCATGCTTAAACGGGAATCGGGCCACCGCCAGATCGTCCTTTCGGGGTACACCTACCTCGGCCAACGAAAAGAAATCACCCGCAGCGTTTCCACCGCGGTCTATTTCAATGTCCTAAGCGATGAGGAAATCATCTCTTATGTCACGAAATTCCACCCCCTCGACAAAGCCGGAGGCTATGGGATCCAAGACGAAGCCGGGCTCATTAATCACATCGAAGGTTCTTATGACAACGTGATGGGCTTCCCCACTGAGGACGTCGCTTGGCACGTTTTTGCCAAACGTTAGGCTTTGAAGATCAAATCGTAAACTTTGGCGGCCTCGTCCTTGACGACTAGGGTGAGTTTGTCACTTTGAACAATGAAGCCGACGATTCCGGCTTTTTTGAGTTTTTCCTCATCGACTTTGCCGTAATTTTTGAGATGCAGGACGATACGGGAGCCTTCGACCGTCCCATCAATGAGGTTCTCGGCGCCTCCGAGGGCTTCGAGATATTCGTCCTTGGCGGCCTTCGGAGCTTTCGACTTGCGATAGGTCGACCACCATTTTTCCAGAAAATAGGCCACGATGAAAAGGAGGACGATCCCCAAAATCACGAGCCACCATAAGTTGCCTAGCAAAAAGTCTTCGCTGAGGGTTCCAATTTTTTCCACTGGGGTATAATAACACCGAGGAATCACTATGAGCAACGCAATTGAAATTGAAGCCAAGGTCCTTCTAACAAAGCAAGATTTCGAGAAATTGGTGGCCCTTTATCGGGGATTTGGGGCCTATACCCAAACGAACTACTATGTTGATGACGACAAAAGCACCTTGAGAAAAGAAGGGGTTGCTCTTCGGGTCCGCGAGAAAAACGGGCTCTACGAGATGACGCTTAAGACCCCGCTCAGCCAAGGCCTTTTGGAAAAGAACTGCACTTGGACGAAGGGGACTTTCGAGACCTTCCAGCGTAGCAACGTCTTCCCGGATGGGGATATCAAGCGCTTCTTGACGATGCTCGATATCGACACGGAAGTTCTGAAGATCAAAACGGCTTTGACGACTAAGCGAATCGACGTTCCCTACGAAGGGGGCAAGCTTTCGATTGATGAGAATCACTACTCGGGGATCACCGATTACGAGGTCGAGCTCGAATACAACAACGAAGAGGAAGCGGAAAAGAAGCTGAAAGAGCTTCTCGAGAAAAACGGGATCCCCTTCAAACTGAACAAGAAAACCAAAGTCTCGCGCGCCCTCGAAGCAGCCGAGGCCAAGAAGAAATAACGAAAAGCCCTTTCCACCGAAAGGGCTTTTTCATTCCAAAGGACCTTGCCAACGCTAAGAGACGCTCACTTATTGAGTTTGATTTTTCCCTCCATGTCTTTGGAGGGGTCACATTTCCCGTAAATGTCGCATTGATCGACCGTGCAGGCCTGCTCGGCCAAACGGCGGGCCCGAGGAATGAAGGTCCGGATCTCTTCGGCGTTATAGCCCACTTGAACCCGATGATCGTCCACGATGATAGGACGGCGGAGGACCGAGGGGTTTTTTCGGATGAAGGTAATGAGTTCCGAAACCGTCATATCGTCGAAATTGACATGATTCTCCGAAACGATCTTGCTGCGCGGGGAGATGATATCATCCGTTCCGTCGATGCATTTGGTGATGATCTCTTTGAGGTCGGCTTCGGAGAGATTAGTCCCGAAGATGTCCGTGCTTTCATAGGGTATTTTTTGCTCGTCAAACCACTTTTTGACTTTGCGGCAACTGGAGCAACTGGGGGAATAATATATTTTTATCATGCATATGAATTGTAACACCCCTGTCAAATCCGCAAAGGGTTTTTAGAAAAATACTATGCGATAAGGCGAACGGTTCTATAATGTCACGAAAGGATGTGAATGACTATGGAACGCATTTTATCTGGCATCAAACCCACCGGCGAATTGACCCTTGGCAACTACATCGGGGCGCTTCGCCATTTCAAGGATTTTCAGGATCGGGGGGAGGTTTTTCTCTTCATCGCCGATTTGCATGCTTTGACGATGCCGATCGATCCTGAGGTTTTGCAAAATAATTCCCGAGATATCGCCGCTTTCTATCTGGCTAGCGGACTTGATCCCAAGAAGTGCACGATTTTCCTCCAATCGACCGTCTCGGCCCACGCCGAACTGAACGCCATCATCCAAAACTACCTTTACATGGGCGAGCTCAAGAGGATGACCCAGTTCAAAGACAAGTGCAGCAAGATGAATGATTCGGAAATCGGCTTGGGCATCTTTGCCTATCCGGTCCTGATGGCTGCGGATATCCTTCTTTATGACGCCAACGTCGTCCCGGTGGGAGAAGATCAGGTTCAGCATGTGGAGCTTTGCCGCGACCTCGTCCACCGCTTCAATTCCAAATACGGCGAAATTCTGACGATGCCCCGAGCCGAAGTCACGAAAGTCGGCGCCCGCATCATGAGTTTGACCGATCCGGCCAAGAAAATGTCCAAAAGCGACCCCAAAGGCGATATCTTCCTCAAGGATGACTTCGCCCTCATGCGCAAGAAAATCATGTCCGCCGTCACCGACAGCGGAACTGAGATTGCGTTCGACCCTGAAAACAAACCAGGCATCTCAAACTTATTGACGATTTATGCAGCTTTGAAAGACATCACCCCCGAGGAAGCCGCAAAAATCTTCTCCGGCTCTCGTTATGGGGATTTCAAGAAAACCGTGGCCGATGGCGTCGTCGAGACGCTGACGCCCTTTAAGGCTCGCTATGAGGAAATCATCGCGTCAAAAGAATACATCCCGGTTCTCAAAGAGGGAGCGCTCAAAGCTTCCCTCGTTGCCAACAAAACCCTCCACCGCGTGCAAAAGGCGGTGGGCTTGCTGCAGCTTGAATGAAAAAGAAACTCTTGGCCATTGACGTCGACGGAACGCTCATCAACGATCGCTTGGGGTTGACCAAGAAGACCGAGAGCGTCCTTATGGCGCTGTCGAATCAGGGATTTCTCATCGTCCTAGCCTCCGGGCGGCCCTGGCGGTCGATGGCGGATTATTATGAACGCCTCCACTGCACCGGGCCGGTCATCACCTATAACGGCGCCCATGTTTATGACCCCAAAGACCCCGAGTTCAAGGAATTGAAAAAAACCTTCGACCCCGTAGACCTTCGGGACATCGCGAATAAAATGGGCGATAAGATCACTTCCTTCATGTGCGAAACCGGATCGATGGTTTACCTCTCCCGCATCGATGATTATCTGAATCACTATTTCCCTTACCGGAATGGGCAGTATTACGTCGGATCGATCGCTCAATTAGTTCGGCTGCCTTGCTATACCGCGATTTTCCGTTGCATCCATCCCTATGACGCTGAGCTAAAAAAAGTCGTGGAGGCCCATCCTGGGGTTCGCTTCAGGCATTGGACGGAATCTCTCTATAGCGAAGCTTATCTCGAAGGCGTCAGCAAAGGCGAAGCCCTTCGCTACATCCGCGAAACTTTAGGGTACGCCAAAGAGGACGTTTATGCTTTTGGCGACAGTGATAACGATTATGAGATGCTCTTGGAATCAAGCCACCCTTATGCCATGAAGGGCTGCAAGTCCCAATTTTTGGCGGAGCACTTCCCGTGGACCGAGGCCGACAATAACCATAGCGGCGTGGCCCTCACCCTCGAAAAGCTTTTCCTTAAACCGTGAGTTTGGCCAATAAGTCTTTTTCTTCGGGGGTCAAAGGGCTGAGGAAGGTCCTGCCAGCGAGCTCGCTGAGGACCCCTTCTATTTTTCCGAAAGAAATCGCGGTGGCATGCAAAAACTGATGATCAAAACCATAATCGCTCTTAAAGACGCGATTAACCGCAAAGTTGCCATATTTCCCATCCCCGATGATCGGATGGTTGATCGAGGCGAAATGCACGCGGATCTGATGGGTTCTCCCCGTCACAAGCTCGCATTCCAAAAGCGTCGAATCGACGTAATTCCTAAGCGCTTTCCATCTCGTGAGAGCTTCTTTGCCGCCCTCGTCAAGAGAGGTCACGGAGACCAAGCCTGAATCCGAATTCTTTTTCAGCGGCTTGTTGATCTCCCCCTGTCCTTCCAAGTCACCGGCCACCAAAGCGGTGTATTTTTTTGTGATTTCCGTCCGATCTTTGAATAAGGCGGTAAGATCTTTCAAGGCGGCGTCCGTTTTTCCGAACACGACGAGTCCGGCCGTGTTCCGGTCAAGGCGGTGGGCGGGAGACGGAACGAAAGCGTGATTGTTGGGATCGAATTCGCCTTTGAAATAGAGATAGTCCAAAACCTTGCGGGCAAGGGTATTGCGAGTTTCGGTTTCATCCCCGATCACCAAAAGACCGGAAGGTTTATCCACGATAAGGACGTTCGCAGATTCATAAACGATGGGATAAGAAAGCGGGGCCTTGGTGGCCTCCCGCGGCTTGGCGAAATCCTCGAGTTGCTGATCGGTGACGTAAATGCGAATGACGTCTCCTTCCTTGACCACATAATCTTTGGGGATCCAGTGACCGTTGGCTTTGATGTCTTTTTTCCGAAAAGCCTTATAAATAAAACCCAAAGGGGCCAAAGATAAATAACGGCGAACGAATTTCTCGGCTTTCTGGCCCGAATTCAGCTTGTCGATGGTGATTTCTTTCATACTTGGAAATTATAGCATAAAGGAAGGTTGAAAAATGGCCGTCAAAAACCTATAATTCCCCTTGCCACGAATCTTAACGCGTGGAGGAATACCCAAGTGGTCGAAGGGGCTGGCTTGGAAAGCTAGTAGGCTCTTAACCGGGCGCAAGGGTTCGAATCCCTTTTCCTCCGCCAGTGGCACTTAACCCGATGGAAATCGGGTTTTCTTTGTCAAAAAAACGGCCCTTTTTCAAGAAAGCCGTTTCCGTAAATTGCGAATCTTTAGGAAAGTTTTGCTGGGCTTTTGGAAGTCGAATTGACTTCAGTCGCTTCCGGCTTGGCTCCTTTTGAAGCCTCAGGGCTATCGGAAATGACTTGGAGACGTTGCGTCCGCCGCACGGCTCTTTCCTCGTCGATATCGGTTCTCTTTGCGTAGAAATTGAGGCAGATGACCGAAATGAAGGCGGAACCCAGAAGCAAGATGACGCCAAACCAGCGATAAGGCATATGCATGGCGCTTTCGAAAGCCGTCTGGCCCGAGTAGTTCTCGCTGTTGAGAACCGGCAGATAATCGGCGACGAAGCCCAAAACGATCATGGCGACTCCACCTAACCCGATCAGACTGCAGATGACTATCCAAACGATTTCGCTATTGGATACCTTGCGTTTGTTTTCCGTGTTCTCTTTCATAAATCAGTTCAAGCCTTTTTAGCCTTTCCGGTTTTGGGATCGATCTCTTCGAACTCGCCAACGCGAGCAGCAGGTTCCGCAACGGCCGTGGCGGTCCCGCCATTCGTAGCGGAAATCTTGTTTCCTTCTTTTTTGGCTTGCTCCACCAATTCATTGAGCATCGGGACGTAAACTTCCCGGAAGGCCGGTTCGACCTCGCGAACGAAGCCGTTAATGGAATCTTGGGTTTCCTTGATGACCTCGCCAAAGCCTTTGCCCATCGGAAGATCCCGACGGCCGGTCATGTATTCGACTAAGAAAAGAACCTTATCTTCGACGCCCTTGTATCGCTCGTCGGTGATATGGGAATTGCCTCGGATCTGAAGAACGTCCGAAACCACTTCGTTGATGTCGTTCCCAATGAACTTCGAAGCGGCGTTTTCTTCGCCTTTGGCTTCGCGACGGGCTTGGTTATACTCGCCAAAAAGCTTAATGAGCTCGTTGCTGAGGGTCAAAAACGCCACGGCGCGATAAAGCCGCTCTTCGGCTTTGTCCAAAGCCTCTGCCTTGGCCACGTCGATTCCGTTTTTCTTGGCATCGGCGATGATGCCGATAACCATCGCCTCGATGTTTTCGTGAATGGGGAAAACATACCGGAAAATCGCCAAATGCTGAGCATGATCGACTCGCAGGCCGTCTTCGGCCAATTTGAGAATCGTCGAGCCATCGCCATAAATGGCGTCATAGAATTCGCGAATGAGCTTTTCGAGCTTCTGGCCATTCTCGGCGGAATTGCCGATAATGCTCTTCAGCGGGGTCGGTTGTTCGATTTCCACTAAAACGCTACGCTTCTTCTCTTTGAAGACAGCGACGTCATAGACCTCTTTCGGAAGCGTGTACTCCAGAGTGTCTCGAACGACGACTTTGTAGTGCTCCAGAGTCGTAATAACTTCGGTAATCTGATTCATATTTGCTTTTTACCTTCCTTTTTCGCTAGGTGTTTCAGGGGCCTTTCCTTTCTCCTCTGATGGGTAGATATAGGATTCTAGGTCATAGAAACGCTTGATGATATGTGAGGCGTGCTTTTTAACTTCGTCGGGGCTGTGATTCATGCAGAAACTTACGTCGCGATAGGCATCGAACATTGAGATGTCGTTGCCGCTGTCTCCGATGACTAAAACATTATCGCGACTGATGTGGTTGTAATCAAGATAAAACGCGATTCCAGAGCTCTTGGAGCAACCTTTGGGGGTTATTTCAATCGCTTGGTCAACCCAGCTGAATTCGGCGTCGGGGTAAACCAGGGTCAATAATTGGCAAGCTTTGAGCGCCTTTTCCTTGGCCCCCCGGATTGCGCCAAAGAAAAGCATGGTCTTATAAATCTCGCCTTTTTCCAGCTCTTCATAGAAGACCCGATCGCTTCGCACCACCGGTTCTTTGTAGGTCCCCTGGAAAAATTCATAAATCGTATAAGCCAGACCGGTGAAGTAGCCAACCCCGCTTTTGGGGATGACGATATTGCGATGTTTGGTAAAAAGAAGAATCATAGGAATTTTGAATTCCCGTTGAACTTCGACCAGGATTTTCTTCAATGTCTCTTTGTTGAAAAACGTTTCTTTGATCAGTTCGCCGCCAGAAAGGACAAAAGCCCCATTGCATCCCACCACATCGACCGGACGATGAAGATTAAAGCCAACTTTTTCCCCAAAATAACGGTTGCGGCCGCTAACAATCAAAAGCTTGCCGCCGTCATCCATGAACTTGTTGATGAAAGATCGGTTATCGGCGCTGATCATCCGAATTCTCTTGCGAGGATAGAAGAGAGTGCCATCCAAATCGGTTGCAATGACTTTGTTAAGTGCCATCGGTCGATATTTTACTCTAGAGACCCTTTCTCTACAATTTGCATTTTCGCGAGATCATCAATTAAACAAGATCATTTGATTGCATCCACCGAATTCTTGACCTTCAATAAGGCTCTATAAAAGTCTTCCTGCTTCATTTTTTTAGGTTCGAAAGCGGAGAGGAATTCAAAGTTTTTCTGATTTCTGACAAAGAAGATTAGATCGGCCAAATCAAAGCATTCGGCCAATCCTTTATAGGATTTATCATAAGAATTATGAAATTCTTTCTCATCAAAGGCTTGGCCGCCAACCAAAACCCGATAATGTGATCTCGATAACGAAAGCAATTTGCCGGAAAAAATATAATAAATCGTTATTTTGTATCCTATGGTTTTCGCTTTTTGAAGCAATTCGAGGGTCTGCGAATCCACCAAAGAGCTTTCCGAAGCGAAAGAAAGATGCCCTAAGATGCCCTGAAACAAAGGGTACTGGGGAAGGGATTGAAGAAAAGCGTTTTTAAAACACGAGATGAATGTGGTCTTCCCGCAACCCTCGACCCCTGCCACCAAAATCAATAAAGGCTGATCATCTCCCATGCGAAGTCACCACTTTCAAAACCTTCATTTTCGAATTAAGAATTTCTTTGGCTCCATTGCGATACTCGTTGACCAAATAACCATCTTCGACGTAACAAACCGGAACTCCAGCAGCAAAATTTTTCCTGCGGGCTTTTTCAATTCCAAAAGCGCCTTTTTTCAAAGTTAAGGAAAACAAATATTTTTTGTATTTGATTGACGCTATTGAACCCAAATATTCCGAAACCAATTTCCCATCCTGTCGAAAGGCAAGGTAATAGTAATCGTTCCCTTTGATGTTTTTTTTGACTAGGGTCTTTCTCACACTAAAAGAATAATCGCGATTTTAACATTAGGCAACATTTTATTTTTGTTGTTTAATAATATTAAGATAAAAAGAAAAGGGAGCCGTGCCCCCTAAACAAATCTTAGCCTATTTTTTATCAGCCAATAATTTATTTTCCGCCTGAATGACTCCGTATCCCCCGTCCAATCTTTTATAAGCCACACAGATTTCCTCATCGTCGCTATCGAAATACATAAAGAACGAATGGCCTAAGGCATCCATTCTTGTGATGGCTTCGTCAAGGGTCATGGGCTCAAGATAAATTGACTTCGTTCTGACCACCTCTTCATCTTTGGCCGACCCTAGTTCTTTTTGAAAATTTTCAAAGGCAATGGCTTTGCCAAGAGAGATAGCTTGCAAATGGCGTCTTTCCATACGGGTTTTAAGCCGCCTCATTTGCTCCTCGAGTTTGTCGATGGCTAAGTCAACGGCGGCGTAAAGATCGTCATTCCGAACCTCAGTACGGAAATCCATTTCCTTGGTGAAGATCGTAATCTCGACTTTGGCCCCGACTTTGTAGGCACTGACAACCGCTCGGCAAAGGACTTCGTCGGTGATGATGAAGTATTTATCCATCCGGTGAAGTTTCTTCTGAATATCGGCCCGAATAGAATCGGTGACCTCGATGTTCTTGCCGATTATCTGATACTTCATTGGCTAAGTACCTCCAGGGGTCTGTAACCCCTTACATCCACATTGTAGCAAGAAGGCAAAAAACGTAAAGTGTTACTTCTTCCGTCCCTAGGGTTTATCGTACTTTTTATTTTTTGTTTTTTTAAACTTTTAAACGCTCTTTAAAAAGAAGCGGCAAGGAGGCAAAAAACATAAAGAGCGGGTTTCTCTTTTCGAGGTTAATTTTTGAGGTGAAGAGGATTCCGAGATTCTTCGAAAAAAGCTTTAATGTCTTTGACCTTGTCCAGATGCTCCCATGGAAGATCGAGATCGGGTCTCCCAAAAGCTCCGTAATTTGTGGTGTCCAAATATCTGAAATTCGGATTCCGCAAATTGAATTGCTGAATGATGGCGCCAGGTCGGCAATCAAAGAACTTGTCAATGGCCTCGAGAATCAGGGTATCGGAAACGTGCTTGGTTCCAAAAGTGGTGATTCCAAGACTCATTGGGGTGGAAACCCCGATGGCATAGGAAAGCTGAACTTCCAAACGGTCGGCCGCGCCTGCGGCCACCAAATTTTTGGCGATATAACGGGCATAGTAAGAGGCGGAACGATCGACTTTGCTGGGATCTTTCCCTGAGAAAGAGCCTCCGCCGTGGCGGGCCGATCCGCCATAAGTATCGACAATCAGCTTTCTTCCAGTCAGCCCTGTATCACCCATCGGCCCTCCAATGACGAATCTTCCGGTCGGATTAACAAGGTATCGGAAATCGGTATTGAGGCCGAAACTGGCCGCAACCGGAATCATGATTGTTTCATGAATGTAATTCCGAAACTCGTCGAGGTTGGCTTCGGGGGCATGTTGGCAGGACATTAAGACATTATCAATTTTGATATGTTTGGGGTCAGTGTAATCGATCGTAACCTGGCTCTTCATATCGGGTCGACTCCATTGAAAAGCCCCATTTTTCCTTAAAGCGGTGGCAGTGCGAACCAGTTTGTGGGCAATTGAAAGCGGCAAGGGCATATAACCCGCGGATTCGGTCGTGGCATAGCCAAACATGAACCCTTGGTCGCCCGCTCCCATTTCAAGAAGCGAGTTTTTTTCCACCCCCCGCGCGATATCCGGGGATTGTTCTTTGACTTTGACCTCGATCTGACATGTATCGCAACCAATGCCAATTTCCGGTTTTGTATAACCGATGTCACGTAACACTTTGCGGGCTATCTTTTCGTAATCGACATGGGTTTTGCTTGTGATTTCACCTCCGATAAGGATGTACTCGGTGGTGGCGAAAACCTCGCAAGCAACGTGGGAGGTAGGATCCTTGGCCAGGCAGGCGTCGAGGATGGCATCGGCGATGGCATCACAGACTTTGTCGGGATGGCCTTCGGAAACGGATTCGCTCGTAAAAAGAACTTTTGGCTTTGTCATGGGGCAAGCCTCCTTAAAAGATGGGTATCGACGAAAAGAGCCTCCCACTGAGTGGAAGGCCGCATCAATAGCAATCCTGTCTGGCATCGTTCCGGAAGTGGGTCATCCGGCTTAGGGCAAGCACTTACCTCTATAGAGGAGTTGCTAGCGCTCTTTCGCAGTCCTTTAGGAGGGCGCTTCTTGATGTCCGACTTTTCGTCGGGTCTATTTTACTACCCAAGCCGGATAAGGCAAGGACGATCACCGTTTCTTTACAAGTTAAGTTGGCAGACTGTTTGAAGGCAACAGGTTTCTTAAGGCTTGAAAAGCCCTCGGTTTCGCGAGGGCTTCATTTTATCCTTTAGCTTCAGAGGCCAGAATTGCTTTCAAGGCTTGGGCGAGCTGATCGGGGCAAGAGGTATCTTGAGTCCGGCTCCCGGGGCACTTGATGCCTTCAAGAAGCGTGATGACTTCTTCGATCTTCCGTCCTTTGACCAAACGCGCTTCCCCTTGGAGATTGCCAGGGCAGCCCCCAACGACCCTTAACCCCGTGATGGTATCCCCTTCGTAAGTGATGATCATCTCGCGGCTGCAAACGTTTTGCGGACTGTAGCGAAAGGTTTTTTCCATGGCCTTATTTCACAAGGATTCCGTAGACTTCGCCACCGGCCCAGGCCGCGTTGCTCTCATCGGTATCGATGTGCATGTCGAGATGGAAGGAGGGGCTCACCCGGATGACCGTGTCTCCGAAAACTGTCTCGCGTCCGGTTCCCGTGATCAGGGCCTTGACGAGATCGCCGTTCTTGACTCCGAAGGTTTTGGCATCGTCGGGCGTCATATGAATATGGCGCTTGGCGATGATGCAGCCTTCCTTAAGTACCAAGGTCTTGTTGGTCAGAGGGTTAAAGATCAAAATGGGGGCGCTGCCTTTAACGTCTCCGGACTCGCGGATCGGAGCGCTGATTTTCATCGCCCGGGCATCGGTCCCGCTGATTTCGACTTGATTGTGATCGCGGAAGGGTCCCAAAAAGGAAACTCCCTTGATCATCGTCGGCTTTCCGGTCTTGGGGTCGACGGGCCCGATGAGATCATAACGGGAATCGCTCACAAACATCCCGGGCTGCGAAAGCATTTTGCGAATGACGGGTTGAGCATGAGGTTGGCCCGGTTTGACGTCCTCAAGGAAATCAAAAGCCTCCTGGGTCAAATGCATGTGGCGCGCGCTGGTCTCGACAAGAAACTTGTTGTCCATGATTTTAAACTCCTTTTTTGCTTTTTCATTATAGGACGAGGCGGAGTGAGGGGCTACAAAAGCTAACGGGAGGAAGTCGGAATAAATTTATTCGCTCTTTGCAAAAGAATCGGTTTCAAAGCGTTTACAAGGAATAAAAAAGAAATAAAATCAAAGCAATTTGGCATCAAAATGGTTTTCTTGATTTTGAATTCCGCCTATGGAGGAAAGCGCTTTTCCTGAGAGGGGTTCAAAAATAATCATTTACATCTGGCCCCGATGCGTTTTAATAACTCTCGTCAAGAAATTGACATTTGATTCGTCACAAAATAGAGGAGCGGCTCGCAAGAGTAGCGTCGGGAGCGGAAAGAACCGCCATGAACGACCGCGAAAGGGCAGAACCGCCGAAGGGTCTTGGTCTTCTTTGGCCTCGATTACCTGGGCGAACGCAGAACATGCGTTTGACTGTCACCCTCAAAAAGGGTGGAGAGCTATTGTTGTGGATAACGGGTGCTTTGTTGTTGGTCCCCCCTGATATTCATAATGGCAATGGCTCTCCCGTTGCCATTTTTTGGATGAATCGGCAAGGAGAGCAACCATGAAAGGTTCACGTGCGTTTCTATTCGTCGGTTTTTTGGCGCTAATGGCGCTGGGAGCCTGCAACAAGACCACCTTCGACAATGCGGAGCTCGTGGTCGGGGTCGAGTGCGCTTATCCGCCCTTTAACTGGTCCGAGACCTCCGCCAGCGATGACACGCTTCCGATCTCCAACCACAGCGGCGAATACGCCGATGGCTTTGACATCCAAGTGGCCAAGAAGCTATCCGCGGGATTGAACAAACCCGTCAAGATCGTCCAAACGGCTTGGACCTCGCTTATCGTGGATTTGTCGAGCGGAGCCCTCAACTGCATCATTTCCGGGATGACCGACACCGCCGAACGGGAGCAAACCATCGATTTCTCGAGCGAATACTACCGCTCGGAGCTGGTTCTTGTCACCAAAAAAGCGGTGGCGAGCCAATACGCCGCGGCCTTGACTTCCGATCAGTTGAGGACCCTTGTGACGGGGCAGTTTTTGGAATCGCAGGTCGAAACTTCTGAGGACGAGCTCATCGATTCGGTCTTTGTTTCCTATGGCGCCAAACACGCGAAGCCGGTGACGACCTTCCCCTTGGCGGCCTCGGATGTCGAAAGCGGTGGGGTCTTCGCGATGACGGCCGAACTGCCCGTGGCCGAAAGCATCGTGAGTTCGATGACCGATCTCGGAATCGTCCATCTCGACCAAACCATTCTAGGAGCTTCCGGCAGCGCGCTCGGGGTTTCGGTTGGGCTTCAGAAAGGGAACACGGAGTTGCAGACCGCGATGAACACGGAGATCGCGACTTGGACCGCCGAGTGGAAGCTCGAAACGATGGAAAGCGCGTTGAGCCGTTCTTCGTACCTCGGCTAACATGGATCCCCTGGAGCAAGTCAATTATCTTCTCTCCCATTATGGCGAATTCTTTCTGAAAGGCCTGGGCGGAACGATCCTTCTCTCGATCATCGGGACCGTCGGGGGGTTGATTTTGGGGATTCCGCTGGCTTTGGGCGAGAATATCGCTATTACCGATAAGATGGGGTTCACCCAAAAAGCTTGGCGTCACGCGGTCCGCACCCTCTCGAAAGGCTATTCCCTGATCGTGCGGGGGACTCCGATGATGGTGCAGGCCATGATCTTCAAATATGGCTGCCAGGCCGCCGGGCTCAATTGGAACGACGTTTTGCCGGGCATGGATGTTTTCGATGGCTGGATGGCCGCCGGTCTCATCGTCATCACTTTCAACACGGCCGCTTACATGGCCGAAGTGGTCCGCAGCGGCCTCAATGGCATCGACAAGGGCCAGGAAGACGGGGCGAGGAGCCTTGGGCTCACCAAGACCCAAACTCTCCTTTATGTGACCTTGCCTCAAGCCTTGAGGAACAGCATCCCGACGATCGGCAACGAATGGATCGTGAACATCAAGGACTCCTCGGTTCTCAACGTCATCGGGGTCTCGGAGCTTTATTTCGAATCAAGCCAAGCCGCTTACAAAGGTTATATGTTCGTGGCCGCCTATATCATCGTGGCGGTCATTTATCTTATTCTCACGCTTCTCACGACCGGCTTCCTGCGCCTCGTCGAGAAGAAAATGGATGGGGACAAATTCAATTTCTCGCTCTTTCACTTCCGGGGAAAGGAGAACGCCTGATGGCTTACTTCGAAGTCCGAGATCTCCGCAAATCCTTCTCGGGGACCCAGGTTCTGAAAGGCGTGTCCTTCTCCATCGAGAAAGGGCAATGTCTGGTCGTGATCGGCCCCTCGGGCGGGGGGAAAAGCACCTTGCTTCGGTGTCTCGACCTTTTAGAGGAACCCGATCGCGGCGACATCCTTCTTGAAGGGGCCAGCCTATTGGCCAAAGGCATCGATCGCAACGCCGTGAGGGCCCGCGTCGGCATGGTCTTCCAACAGTTTAACCTCTTTAATAATTTCGATGTCCTTGGCAACTGCGTGCTGGCTCAGGAAAAAGTCTTGGGCCGAAAGAAAGAAGAAGCCGAGAAAATCGCCATCGCGAAGCTGACGGAAGTGGGGCTTCTTGACCGCATCCATTTTAAGATCAGCCAGATTTCCGGCGGCCAAAAGCAGCGGACCGCCATCGCCCGCTCTCTCTGCATGAATCCCGATATCCTTCTCTTTGACGAGCCCACGAGCGCCTTGGATCCCGAGATGGTGGGGGAGGTCCTTTCGGTCATGAAGAAATTGGCCTTGAGCGGCCACACCATGATCGTGGCCACCCACGAGATGGCCTTTGCCAAAAACGTCGCGAAGAAGGTGATGTTCATCGATGAGGGTCGCATCCAGTCCTCGGGCACCCCAGACGAGATTTTCGGTGACAGCGACAACCATCGTTTGAAGGCTTTTTTGGCCGGATCTTCGCGCGAGTTAACTTAGTTTCATTCTCGCGAAAAAGCCGCCCGCTCAAAACCATTGATTCCTTTCCGCTTCCTCTTTATAATTGAGCACGCCGCGGGAATGGCGGAATTGGTATACGCGTACGTTTGAGGGGCGTATGGGGCAACCCATGTGAGTTCAAATCTCATTTCCCGCACCAGCGAACAAAAAACCTCGAT